>Ga0310691_10000221_pt1 | contig 116783 bp, 93 predicted proteins | sample 176DNAGHGlowgp2_FD_203887 | JGI IMG/M metagenome (GOLD analysis project Ga0310691, IMG submission 203887) | Sheep rumen microbial communities from Palmerston North, Manawatu-Wanganui, New Zealand - 1766 DNA GHGlow gp2 (v2) (version 2) | ecosystem: Host-associated > Mammals > Digestive system >... | reverse complement strand
AATTCGCTCGCCTTTTATTCCGAGAAACTAATAGGCGAGAAAGAAGCCGGGATAGAACAATTCGCTCAGACGGCGCGAAGCCAAATCGGCAGCGGGCACTGCCCGCTGGGCACTGCCTGCCGGGTTCTGCGCAGGCTGCACGCGAAAGCGTGCCATAATATTCGGCTGAGAAAAGCGGTACGGCTTCGCTTATTATGGTGCGAAGCGAATCGGAGGCGGGCACGGCCCGCCGGATAAATATAGTGGAATATCGGAATTTTACCGGGTTTTCCTTGACATCAGCATCCTCTCCATGATATAATAAATAGAATGCAAAGCAAATTTCACGCAAAATCTGGCTGCTTTGTCTAGCCCGCATATGCGGGAGCGAAAGGAGTTATGCCCTATGAATTGCCGATGTCAGAATACACCGAGCGACCTCGCACTGCTCGCGCCGGTGCTCAGTGAATACGCCGCCGTTCCCGGCAGTCTCATCACAATTTTACAGAAGGCACAGGATATTTACGGCTATCTGCCGGTCGATGTCATGTATCACATCGCCGAGCAGACCGGCACAACGCCCGCCCGCGTCATGGGCGTCGCAACATTCTATACACAGTTTCGCTTTCAGCCGATCGGCAAATACCTGATTATGCTCTGCGACGGCACCGCATGCCACGTCAACGGCAGCGCACGCATTGCAGCCGCAGTACAGGAGTATCTGCATGTGGAAAACGGCGGCACGACCGCTGACGGGCTCTTCTCGTTCAGCATTGTCGCATGTCTCGGCTGCTGCTCGCTGTCGCCGGTTATGATGATTAACGAAGACACCTACGGCTCTCTTACGCCCGCAAAGGTGCTCGATATTCTGAAAGAAATTCAGGCAAAGGAGGGCGCACTATGAGCATCCGCATTGCAGTCGGAAAAGGAAGCTGCGGCATCGCAGCAGGCGCGGCAAAGGTCTCGGAGGCGCTCTCGCCCCTGCTCGAAGGAACCGGCATTCCGCTGGGAACCGTCGGCTGCATCGGGATGTGCTGGCTGGAGCCGATTGTCGATCTCTATGAAGATGATACCCTGAAAGCGAGACTTGTGCAGGTGCAGCCGCAGGATGCGGGACGCATCGCAGAGGCAGCGAAAAGCGGCGATTTTTCGTCTGTTTCCGATCTGATGATTGCCGATGACGACGCCGCATTTCTCTCGAAGCAGACGCGGATTGCCATGCGCAACTGCGGCATCATTGACCCCGATTCGCTGGAAAGTGCGAAGGCGGCAGGCGCCTATACGGCAATCGCCCGCATTCTGCAAAAGGGTGTGACGCCCGAGGCAGTCATCGACTGCATCAAGGTATCCGGGCTTGCGGGACGCGGCGGCGCAGGCTTTCCGACATGGTTCAAATGGAACGCGGCGCGGCAGTCTCCGGGCGAAGAAAAATACCTGATCTGCAACGCGGATGAAGGGGATCCCGGCGCATTCATGGACAGAGCGGTCATCGAATCCGACCCGCACACCCTGATCGAAGGTATGCTGATCGGCGCCTATGCGATCGGCGCACAGGAGGCGATCGTCTATGTCCGCGCAGAGTACCCCCTTGCAATCAAACGGCTTGAGCACGCAATCAGTGAAGCGCGCGCTGCGGGATACATCGGCAAAAACATCATGGGTACGGCGTTTTCGTGCGAATTCCGCATCAAGGCAGGCGCAGGTGCATTCGTCTGCGGCGAGGAAACCGCACTGATCGAATCCTTGCAGGGACAGCGCGGCATGCCCCGCCTGAAACCGCCGTTTCCGGCAGCAGCGGGCTACTGGTATAAGCCGTCGAATATCAACAATGTGGAAACGTATGCCAATGTTGCGTGGATTCTCAACAACGGCGGCGAAGCGTTTGCCGCGATGGGCACGGAGGATTCCAAGGGGACAAAGGTTTTTGCGCTGACCGGAAAGATCCGGCGCGGCGGGCTTGTGGAAATCCCGATGGGCATGACGCTCCGCGATGTGATTTTTGATATCGGCGGCGGAATCCGCGGCGGCAAGGCGTTCAAGGCGGTGCAGATGGGCGGTCCCTCCGGCGGATGCATCCCGGCAAAGCTGCTCGATACCGTCATCGACTACAAAAAACTCGCGGCAACCGGCGCAATCATGGGCTCCGGCGGCATGGTCGTCATGGACGAGGACACCTGCATGGTCAGCATGGCAAAATTCTTCCTTGATTTCACCGCGAAGGAATCCTGCGGCAAATGCGTCCACTGCCGAATCGGCACCAAACGGCTGCAAGAAATCCTGACGCGCATTGTCGAGGGCAAAGGCAAAGAGGGCGACATCGAGCTGCTGGAGGAACTGTGCAATGCTGTCCGCGACGGCGCACTCTGCGGCCTCGGACAGACCGCGCCGAATCCGGTACTCTCGACGCTGCGGTACTTCCGCGGTGAATTCGAGGCACATATCACGGAGAAGCGCTGTCCGGCGCACACCTGCACCGATCTGCTGCACTATGAGATTCATGCGGAACAGTGCCGCGGCTGTACGGCGTGTGCAAGAAAATGCCCTGTCTCCGCGATTTCCGGCAGTGTCAAGCAGCCGCATACAATAGATCAGTCGAAGTGCATCCGCTGCGGTCAGTGCATCGCAACCTGCAAATTCGGCGCGATCACAGTAGAGTAAGGGGGAACAGAAATGCAGCAAATTCATGTTACAATCAACGGGCTCCCCTGCGTCTGCGAGGAGGGCATGACGGTCTTGCAGGCGGCAAAAGCAAACGGCATTGAGATTCCGAACCTGTGCAATGACGAGAGCGTCCGTGTATACGGCGCATGCGGTCTCTGCGCGGTCGAGGTGACCGATGACGGCAAGGGCAAGCCGCTCCCGAAGCTGCTGCGCGCCTGCTCGGCAAAGGTCGCGGAGGGCTATGTAATCCGCTTTGACACCGAACGCGCCGCCCGCTCGCGGAAAATTGCACTGGAACTGCTGATGAGCGACCATACCGGCGACTGCCGCGGCCCGTGTCAGCTCAACTGCCCCGCCGGCACCGACTGTCAGGGCTATGTGAAGAAAATCGCAGAGGGCGATTTCCGCGGCGCTGTCGAGATCATCAAGCAGAAGATCCCGCTCCCCGCTGCAATCGGCAGAGTATGTCCGCATCCCTGCGAGCAGAATTGCCGCAGAGGACTCGTGGAATCGCCGATTTCGATTGCCTTCCTGAAGGCGCACGCAGCAGACCGTGATCTTGCGGGCGACCCCTACCGTCCCGCAGCCGCACCGCGCTCCGGCAAAAAAGTTGCTGTCATCGGCGGCGGTCCGGGCGGACTGACGGCGGCATACTATTTATATATTAAAGGGCACGATGTCACGGTGTATGACGCGGCGGCGAAAATGGGCGGTATGCTGCGATACGGCATCCCCGCTTACCGGCTCCCGAAGGATCTGCTCGACCGCGAAATCGCTGAGATTGAAGCACTCGGCATCACAATGAAAAACAATGTACGGCTCGGCAGAGATATCACACTCGGTCAGCTTCGCGCCGATTACGATGCCGTCATTCTCGCGACGGGCGCATGGAGCAGCATGAAAATGCACTGCCCCGGCGAGGAGCTTGAAGGCGTCACAGGCGGCATCCAGTTTTTGCATGATATCAGCTCCGGCGAGGGCGAGGTGCCCGATCTGCGCGGCAAAAAGGTCGCGGTCTGCGGCGGCGGCAATACCGCAATGGATGCCTGCCGCACGGCAATCCGCTGCGGCGCCGAGGCGGTCTATGTCATTTACCGCAGAACACGCGGCGAAATGCCCGCCGAGGATATTGAAATCGAGGAGTCGATCGAGGAGGGCGTCACCTATAAATTCCTGACGAACCCCGCTGAGATCATCGGCGAAAACGGGCACGTGAAGGAGATCAGGCTGCAAATCATGGAGCTCGGCGAGCCGGATGCATCCGGCAGACGCGCACCGCAGCCTATCGAGGGAAAAATTGAGTATCTCGACGTCGATCTCGTCATCATGGCGATCGGTCAGCGGCCCGACACGGCGGGGCTCGACGGCATCGAGCTGACGAAAAAGGGCACAATTGCAGCGGATGAGCACACCTATCTCACGAATCTCGAAAATGTCTATGCGGTCGGGGATGCGACAAATCGCGGCGCTTCGATCGCAATTGAAGCAATCGGCGAGGCGGGGCGCTGTGCGGCGGTTGCGGATTCGGCACTGCGCGGTGAGATGAAGCCATACCGTGCGCCGTATTACTCGAAAAAGGCGGTCACAGCGGCAGACCTCGCAGACCGCGAAAAGCAGCCGCGCTGTCAGATGCCGGTGCGCCCGGCGGCGGAGCGTGCAAAGGATTTTGCGCCGGTCAATCTCGGATTCGATGACGAAACCGCGCAGCGGGAGGCAAAGCGCTGTCTCGAATGCGGCTGCCATGACTACGCCGACTGCAAGCTGATCCGCTATGCGAACAGTCAGGAGATTCATCCGGAGCGGTTCGCCGGTGTGCAGCATGAAGCAGAAAAAGAACGCAGACTCGTGTGTATCGAGCGCGACAACGGCAAGTGTATCCTCTGCGGGCTGTGCGTGCGCATTTGCGATGAGGTCGCAAAACAGGGCATCCTCGGGCTGGTCGGCAGAGGCTTCCCGACTGCGGTTAAGCCGGAATTCCGGAATCCGGAGACGGCGGAGATCTGCCGCAGATGCGGAAAATGCGCCGCAGCCTGCCCGACCGGCGCACTGAAATGGCTCGCGGAAACCCCAATCCCCTGAGAGACGGCATATCAAAAATGCCAATTATTACATCATTGTCACTCTTTTTGTGCAGAACGCCAAAGACGATACCGAAAAAACGGCAAAAAAAACGGCTTTCGTAAAAGTTTGTTCACATTCTCGTAAAATTGCGGAAAAGACTTGACATTTCCATTTGGATGTGCTATACTTAGACCATGGAAAGCAAATACGGCGTATGACGTCTACGAAGTATTGCATATCCGTCTCTATGAAGGCAGTTCAACTGCTATAATTTTTGAGGAGGTTATTTATCATGAAAAAGAAAGGTTTTACTCTGATTGAGCTGATCGTTGTTATCGCGATCATCGGCGTTCTCGCTGCTATTCTGGTTCCGGCTATGATGGGCTATGTTAAGAAGTCCAAGATCACTTCCGCGAACTCCGCTGCAAAGTCGATCTACACCGGTGCACAGTCTGCTATCACCGATATGAACTCTGAAGATGCTCCGATGGCTGCTCTGTCTACATTCCAGGGTAGCAACGGCGACACCGTCGGCGGTAAGAACGGCACCAGTGTTACCAGTGCTCCGGCTAACAGCACCAGCACCGCAACTGCTGATGTTCTGGCTAAGTTCAGATACAGAATCTATGTTTACTTCTCTGATATCAACAAGCTGAACAATGCATGGGTTAAGCTGAGCACAAACTATGACGTCCTTGGCGTCGGCGTTGTTGACAGCAACAACTATGTCGGTACTCATCCGAAGCAGATGACTGTCGATAAGTACGACAAAGATTTCAAGAGCTCTCAGGCTCAGGCTGGCATCATGGCATATGCTTGCGCATAATCCATAACAGTATTGAAGTTTGAAATTTATTAAGGAAAAGCCCCCTCTTTTGGGGGCTTTTCTTCTAAATATCGGTATGCTTTCTGTATGGGAAAGGGTAGAGAGATGAAAAAGAAGGGCTTTACGCTAATCGAGCTGATTGTAGTCATCGCTATTATCGGCGTGCTCGCTGCAATCCTCGTTCCGGCAATGATGGGGTATATTTCAAAGTCTAAATTGCAGTCTGCCAATGCTGCCGCAAAGAGCCTTCGGAACGGCGCGCAGATTGCGAATGTCGAGATGATGGCTTACGATGTTCCGCCGAGATCGCTTGACGGAACGATCAGCACTGACGGTGCAACCATCTACGCCTGCCGCACAATCAGTGCAAATGATGCAGGTTTCGATCTCACGGATCCGGACGATTTGCGGGATCTCTTTTACGCAAAGGTCTACAATTATTTCACTGACGCCAAAAAGCTGGATGGCATCTCGATGTATATTCAAAACGATGAGGTTCCGGCAGTTGCTGTAATGCTGAAGGGCTATCCCGGCACCAGCCCGATTAAAATTTCCGTTCAGGAATATAATCAAAGGCGCAGTAACGGCTCTGACTGGGACGCAGACAGCGCGCTGACCTTTGTTCTGGAGCAACTCGGCATTGACCCGTCCGGCGGCTGATTCTGACCCCGCCATTGACTTATTGAAATTGACTTATGAAAAAAGCGAACCGCTCTCGAAATCTGAGAGCGGTTCTTTTGCGTTTATGGGGATTATTTCGGGGTGTAGTTTCCGGCGAGATATTTCAGCATTACACCCAAATCATCAGGTTTCACCTTGCCATCCTGATTCACATCGGCATTCTTTTTGCCCTGATCGGTGATGCCGGTTTCGGTATCCTCAGCCGCAACTCTCGCGATCATGACCGCATCGAGCACATCGGCTTCGCCGCTGCAATCCGCATCGCCCCAGAGGAAATCGCCGCCCGGTGTCGGCTCGGTCGTGGTCTCATCCGGTTCGGTTGTCACGATCTCAATTCCGGAGCCGTGATTGCCGCCGATCGTGCCGCCGTCGAGGTTGCTGCCCTCGGTATTCGCATAGCTTGCGTAAAACTCGCCCAGAGAGAGACCGTTCTCGCCGAGCGCCTTCTGGTGATCGAGTCCGATGTATTTGCCGGACTTCTGCGTCTGCCAGAGCGACTCCTCAAAGAGCGCATACTTTGCAGCATCCCATTTCTGGAACTGCGTATCGAGCAGACCCTCGGTGTCGCCGGAATTCGGATTCAGGCACCAGAAAGTGTGGTTGATGTGGTGCTTAATCATGTAATCGCGCAGAAGCTCCATCCACTTTTTATTCGCGGGCTCCATTTTGCCGCCCCATTCGCCGATCAGCAGCGGTGCAATGTTTTCTTCATTGATGTATGCCCATGTGTCGCGCCAGTAGTCATCGAGCAGCGTTTCCTCGGTGAAATCCTTGTTAAACCACGACTGCGGATAGACCGAAGGACCGTAATCGTGCGGTGAGTACACAATCTGCGTTTTGCCGCTCTTGGGCGAAATCGGCAGGTCTCTCACGCCGCGGAGGTTTCCGCCCCACCATGCGCCGTACCACTTCGGCTTGTCGGTCGGCTGCGAGATCCATTGATCCGGCGTGTTCCAGTCATAACCCTGATCAATCATCGGCGACTGCTCAATGCCTTCGACGAGAATCAGCGCATTCGGATTCACCGCAAGAATTGAGTTCGCGCACTGCTCTGCGGAATACTTCCAGTTGTTTTTATCGGTCGAATTGTCCCATTTTGCAATGGTATCCGGGCAGGTATTGCCGCTGTAACCGCGCTTGCCGTGCGGTTCATTTTTCAGGTCATAGGCGATAATCGTGTCATCATTGGCATATTTCTTCGCCAGCCATGTAATTGATTCAATCCAGTCGTCCCAGGTGATTTCCTTCTTGCTGAAATGTCCGACTGCCATGTTGCCGGCATCCTCTGCGCCTTCCTGATAATACCAGAGCGTATAGTTATGGCCGGAGTTGTGCGATGCCGGGCTGTGTACGTCGATCAGCGCCTTGATGCCGTACTCCTTGCACTTGTGCATGATGACATCGAAAATATCCATCGAGTTCTTGAGCGTTTTGCCGTCCGATTCAACGAAATAGCGGTTTGTGTCGCCGTAGGTACCCGCCTTTGTGACTGTGCCGTCCTCACCGATCACATCCTGCGGCGGATTGTACGACGCATTCACCGAGCTGACCGGAAGCGGTTCACCGTTCATCCACGAAAGCAGCAGCTCGGTCGAGATCGGGAACCGGATGATGTTGATGCCGTGATTTGCGACATTGCTCAGCATGAAGTCCAGATCAACCGCATACAGACCGTGCGGAATGTTCTCGGTACAGTTCATTCCGAACCAGTTTGCACCGGTCAGCCAGACCTCGTTGCCGTCCTTGTCGAACAGGCGGCTGCCTTCAGCGTGCAGCCAGTCGTCGTTGTTGTCATCGGCGGCAGTGACCGTCATTGCCGGAGCATTCAGCACCGAGCTTGCGGGCGCAATCGCGCCGCCTGCCGCGATGACCGCTGCCAGCGCCGCCGACAGCAATCCTTTTTTCTTCACAGAGATACCCCCTCTTAAAATTCGTGTGGGTACACACACGATGATATATGCAGACAGCACCCTCCTGCTGTCATGCAGACATTGTATAGCGGAAGCCCTCCTTCCGTTAAAAAGGGGGGCTTCCTGCGCGGTTACGGCTTCAGCTGTTCAGCCGTAATCTGATTCGAGAGAAATTTCAGCAGCTTGGTCAGATCCTGCGGACCGATTACTTCGTCGCCGGTCACATCGCCGTTCACTTTTCCTTGTTTTGTGATCCCCGTTTCCGTGTCTTCAGCAGCAACACGAGCGACAAGCACAGCATCAAGCACGTCAATATCGCCATTACAATCTGCGTCGCCGTAAACGATGTTTCCGGGCCTTTCATCGCTCGACGAGCTTGTCGTCGAGCTGCTTGTGGTTGTATCGGTTGTTGTGGTCGAGGTCGAGGATGTAGTTCCGCTGGAGCCGGGCTCCGGCGTGGTCACATCAATGATAGTACCGTGTGTTCCGCCGACGGTACCGCCGTCGAGGTTACTGCCTTCGGAATTTGCGTAATTTGCATAAAAATCGTTCAGGGAGATGCCGTTTTCGCCGAGTGCCTTCTGGTGATCGAGACCGATATACTTTCCGGTCTTCTGCGTCTGCCAGAGCGCCTCCTCAAAGATGCCGTATTTCACGGTATCCCACTCGATTACGGTGCCGGTTGTCGGATTATACTGGATGCCCTTCCAGAGTCCGCCGGTATCGCCGGAGTCATCGTTCAGGCACCAGAATGTGTGGTTGATATGGTGTTTAATCATGTAATTGCGGAGCAGCAGCAGCCATCTGACGTTCTTCTCCTGATCGGACATCGTGCTTGCATCCGCGGTCAGGATCGTGCTTTCATCGAATTTCGCGGGCAGCAGTGCGCCCCACTCGCCGATCAGCAGCGGGTACATATCCTTGTCATTGAGATATGCCCATGTGTCATACCAGTAGTCATCGAGCAATGTCTGCTCGGTAAAGTTCTTCTTGAACCATGTCTGCGCGCTGACAACGGGACCGTAATCGTGCGGTGAATAGACGATCTGGCTGGTGCCGGATTCCGGCATAACCGGATATTTCTGGACACCGCGGAGATTTCCGCCCCACCATGCACCGTGACCCTCAAAGCCTTCGTTGCCCTCAATCAGAATCAGGGCATAAGGGTTCTTCGCAAGAATCGCATCGGCACAGTCCTGCGCTGCTTTTTTCCAGTTATTCGGTGCATCGGAGTCATCCCAGATTGCATCGACCGGAGCGCCGCCGTATGTGCTGTGCGGCTCATTTTTGAGGTCAAAGCCGATCAGTGTATCATCGTTCTTGTAGTGGTCGGCAGTCCATGCGAGGGTTTCAATCCACACATCGGTTGTCACCTCGACAGTTTTGCCGTTGCTTGCGGTAAAGCTCTTGCCATACCAGATGCCGTAGTTATGACCGGAGTTATTGGCCTCCGGGCTGTGGATGTCGATAAAGACCTTCACGCCGTTTTCCTTGCACTTTTTCAGCAGCACATCAAAGACCTGCTGGCTGTTCATGACCGAGCCGTCCTCGTTGATGAGATCCACATTAAACGGATAATACGGATCATTATTCGGGTTGACGCTCTCGATCGGGGAAGGCTGTCCGATCATCCAGTTATAGAGCAGCTCTGTCGAGACCGGAATCCGCAGCACATTGATGCCGTGATCGGCGATGGATTTGACCATATCGCTGATATCACCGCTCCAGAGGTAGTGCAGCACATTCTCCGAGCAATTGAAGCCGAACCAGTTTGCACCGGTCAGCCAGACCTCATTGCCGTCCTTGTCATACAGGCGGCTCCCCTTTGCGTGCAGCCAGTCGTCATTGGTATCCGAGGCTGCGCTTGCAGAGAGAACGGATGCATTCTCTCTGACCGGTCCTGCTGCGAGATTCGCAGACAGCACCGCTGCCAGCAATAATGCCGGCAAAGCTTTCTTCTTCATGGTAATTCCCCCTCTTGTTGCTGCCGCATATTTCAGTATGCGGCGCCCGGTTTATGTAAAACAGCGCCCTCATTGCTGTTTTATCCGGAAATCAATACCCTTCCGCGATCAGAAGAAGCCAAAGCGCTTCTTCTCATAAAACGGCTTTTCCTCCGCGACGAGATCCTTTGCGCGAATGGAATCCGCCTTGACGAAATCGAATGCGAGATCGGTATAATCGGCGCAGTCCTCTCTGAGCGAATTGCCGATATCCTCAAGCTCGGCATCCGAGGCGTCGGTTTCGAGTGCGATGAGCAGATAGCGCTCGCCGTTCTCTTTGTCCGCCTTAGCATATGCCTTCTTGACGGCCTTCTGCTTTTTCAGCGAAGTCTTCATTGCACCGATCAGCTCATCGGTCAGCGGATCCGCGGTATCCTCCTGCTCGTCATCCGTATCCTTTGCAGCCTCCATATCCGCCATAGCCTGACGGATCATATCGGCGCGTACCTTGCTGTCATCCTCGGGTGCGCCGAGCACATTGGCAGGCTTCGGCGGCTCCGGCGTTGTGAGGTCAAACACCTGCTGCTTCGGCGGTGCGACAACGATCTTAAAGCCGTTCTCGCCGATTGCGATCACCTGCTGCCGGACAAGGCACAGTGCGCTGCCGAAGGGATTGATGACGATGCCCTTGATTTCCTCGCTCTGCTTGATGAAGCTATACAGCGCACGGAAATCGACAACCGCGATCTGGAGCGGCTCATTTTCGAGACCCTTGCGGTTTTTCTTCAGTTCAATTTCGTCGGTAAATGCCGGCATAAACTTATCGCCGTTCGCGTTCGTCAATACGGAAAAAGCCATCCGGGTCGGAACCTGACCGTCGGGCGTTGTCTGATCCTTCAGCTGCTCAATTTTTGCGGGAAGCAGATATTTTGCTTCCAGTGCCGCCTCCAGAAAAGCCTTTTCATGCTCACGGTTTGTCAGGTCAAGTTTGAAGGTCGCCATTGCATCCACAAGGACGGGGTTGGTGACCGGGTCCATTTTACGAATCGGCTCTGCCATTAAAAGTCCTCCTGTTTTCTGGTAATTCGCCGTATCCGGCGGTTATTTTTATTGTACCATATTTCAAACAAAAAAGCAAGCGATTTTTCATATTTCATCGGCATAACACAAAAAATAAAGGAGGCTTTCTGTTCAAAGCCTCCCCTTATTTTGTATTCAATTGTAATGGTATAGAAGAATGATATGTCAATACAGGTTCAGCCTCCGGGGGAACCGTATTTGTGAGGAGACCGTTTCGTATGTTCGGACACACGCCTCTTTATGTCTCCAGCGAATCTGTGACCGGTCGTGCACCCGATCGCAGCCGCGCAGAGGAAAAAATCATTTTCCCTTCTGCCATTGACGCTGATACCATTCATCGGCGGTCAGCCGGAAGCAGTGCGGTTCTTCCCGCAATCTGGCAACCCCCGCCGTTTGCTGCACCGTTTGCAGCATTATATTACGATCTGCTGAATTGCGGCTGTGCGCCGGCAAGCAGTCTCGCTGCTCCGTCGAGCGGCGGTTTTCTGTGCCGGTTTCCATATCGGAATCGCACCCGCATGGTCGGTTCTCCTTGTGTTTGACTCACACACAACCGACGGCGAAGAGTGCAGAAATGTCACACAGAAAACGCTGCATTGCTGCTGCACGAGCCGACGTCAATGACCGGGACAGTTTCCGTCATTTCCATTGGACTCACGCACCTTTCAGAATCGGATTCTGCGGCAGATCCCATTGCACCGATGCACAATGTTCCGTAAGCTGTAACTCAGCCGGAAATGCCGCATGGATTCATAAAGAACAGGATAAAAAGCTGAATCAGAAGCATCGGAATGGATATTTGCCTGTATCCGAGCCCCGGAATTGTCTGTTCCGTTCTCTATGGTCTTATTATAGCACATTCTTTATCGTTTGTCAATAGTTTTCGGCAACTTTTTTCGGAAAATTTAGAAAAATTTTAGCGGAAGTTGGGGCTTGACATTTATGAAAAAAACTGGTAAAATAAGATCATGCGGTGAACCCGCCAATTTGCGTCCGGACGCGTCCGGCAGAAAGGGAGTATAGTATGCTAGATCAAAATACACCGAACGAGCTGGATGAGCTGACGGATTCGCCGGAGCTCTACACGCTGGTTGATGAAGAAGGCAACGAGAAGCTGTTTGAGCTGATTGATATTTACGAGGAGGAAGGCAAGGTTTACTTTGCACTGATTCCGCACGTTGAGAATCCCGAGGAGCTGCTTGAGGGCGAGTGTGAGCTGGTCGTGCTGTCTGTTGCCGAGGGCGAGGACGGCGGCGATATTCTGGAGCCGATCGAGAGCGACGAGGAGTATGAGCGCATCGCGCAGATCTTCATTGACCGTCTGGACGAGGACTTTGATGACGAGGAAGATGAAGAAGCAGAGGATGCAGCAGAATAAGGAAATATATCCAAAATTCGACTGAAAATTTAGTTGAATTTACCAGTTGATTTTTCTCTGCATTCATGATATACTAGTATCAACAAAGCATATTCTGCCTTGTGCGAGCAAGCCTGATTTGATATAATCCAACATATGTAACCAGGGAATCCGGCTCTGCGTCAGAATTGCAGACCTCCCGCCTATGGGCGGTAGCAGGGAGCGAGAGCGGCGCAGGCAGATACCCACCTGCTTCAAGCGGGTTTTATTCTTCAGGCGACGGCAAGGCGGAGACTTGCAGACAACAGGCGAATCCCGGGAGGGATCCGCCTGTTTTTTTGTTCTGCGGCAGAGTGTCCGGGAGCGCCTCCCCCGCCACTCCGAAAATATTTTTTCTCTGAACTGTGACCAAACCCGCATCCATGCTGTCGTAATAAATAGAGCGATCGTTCAAATCAGCAGAAAGGAGCGCATAACATGAAGGATGCCACGGATGAAGCAATCATCGAGCTGTTTTTTCAGCGCGACCAGCAGGCACTCGCGAAAACCCAGCAGAAATACGGCAAACTTTGCAGCAGCATTGCCTACGGGATTCTTGGCAGCCGCGAAGACGCGGAAGAGTGCCTCAATGATGCCCTCATGAAGCTCTGGGAAACCATCCCGCCGAATCGCCCGAACCGCTTGGCTGCCTTTCTCTCCGTCATTGTCCGGAATCTTGCCTGCAACCGGCGCGCCGCGCAGCACGCGGAAAAACGCGGCAGCGGCAATTTCACCGCAGCGCTCTCCGAAATAGAGAATACCCTTGCGCATCCGGACACCCCGGAAGATGCGATCAACACCGCCGAGCTGAGCGATGCAATCAACCGCTTCCTCGGCACGCTCCCGAAGGAGACCCGCGTCATCTTCGTCCTGCGGTACTGGGGAAACCTCAGCATCAGGGAGATTGCAGCAAAATGCGGCATCAGCCAGAGCAAAACGAAAATGACGCTCCTGCGTACAAGAAACGCACTGAAGCAGCAGCTTGAAAAGGAGGAGTTACTGTGAACGAGCAGAAATATACGGAAATCATGAAGGGAATCCGCCGTGAGTACATTGACGAGGCTGTGACATGGGACGGCAGCGAGCAGAAGCGTTCGCGTGAGATTCGCCGCACGACAATCGGCATCTGCGGCATTGCGGCGTCGATTGTCGTGGTTGCAGGATTCCTGTTTTACGGTGCCCGCAAAAATCAGACGCAGCGCATCAGCACACCGCAGGCAATCAGCGACAGTGAGAAGAATTTCCTCGGCGGACACGGCGAGCTCAAACCCTATCTCAGCACGGGCGATCAGATCGTTCTGCGGGATGCGGAATACTGCTACCTGATGCCGGTCACGGCACGCGGAGAGCAGATGATAAACCGCTGGCGCCCGGAAGATCCCTACCGTGACGATGACAGCATCCGGGGCGACTTCAACGGAATCATGGAGGCAATCGGAACAGACCATTCTATTCTGTCGGACGGCGAGCGCATGTATGAGGCAGACTGGCGCAAGCTCTGGATTATTGACAGCAAGGGGGTTCTGACCGCATTTTTCACGCTGACAACAGACTGCCCCGGCTATAATCTCACGGACGATCTGCTGAAGATCACGGGCGTGCAGCATCTCACCGGCGACTGGTACGCGATTCGCTATGAGTTCCCGCAGGGCGACGGCATCGAGCAGTATGAGGTAATCTACAATGCCGGGACAAAGGAGATTCTCTCTGCGGAGCGTGCATCCGTATGGAGGCTGTCCGTCACCGGGGACGGCACGGGCTATTACGAAGTCGATCCTGAGGGCTACGTCTGCCGGCACAGTTTCACCGACCGCGATTTCTGCGAACAGATCTATCCGGTTATGCGGAATATGAGCGATTTACGGCTCTGCGGCGACAAGCTCTATTTTACCTCTAATTATGTGGGCTCCGATGATCTGGACTATCGGTTGTCGAGCACTGTCGGGCTCGGCTGCTATTGCATTGATCTGACGTCAGAGGACAAAACCGTTGTGCCGGTTGCCAAGAAAGTCTGTGACGGTCCGTATTATCTCGGCGACTCTGTCATCTATTCCGTGCATACTGACGGTGACGGGCAGTGGCGCGTTTGCAGCCTCAGCTATGACGAGCCGGAAAAGGAACAGGAGCTGTTCTCCGTTCCGTTCAGTCAGCTCTTCGGAAATCCTGTGCAGGCGTATGAACTCACAATGATTTTTACGCAGGCAGATGATCTGCTGATCTTCAATCTCCCGCTGCCGGCTGTGAACAATGCGGAATATGTGCAGATAGACGCTGACATGCAGGCGATATATCTCAGTCACGCAGCGCCGCCGTTGGAGGAGGACATCATGGGCGACAATTCCTGCGGCTATGTCACAGAGGACAGTGCTTTTTCGGAATACTTTTATATTCCGCCGGAGCACACTGCCGAGCGCACCGACGAGATTCAGTGCTACCGGATGCTTCCTTACCGGAATGCATGGGAATCTGAGCTGGATCCGTCCGTTTTCTTCGGATTCAACGAAAACAGAGGCGATGCGCCGCGAATCACAAAGGAACGCGCAATGGAAATCTGTTACGAAAGCGGCAGCTTTCTGGAAGCAGCGCAGAAGCTGCTTGAGGAAGGCGGCTGGGATGTGGCATGGACCTCCGGCATTATCGGCGAGGAAATCTGGCTGGACGACCGCGGCAAAGAGCTGATCTTTGTGCATCAGTTTGACGGCATCACCTATTACCGCTATGACGAAACAGCCCGCCAGTATTACTTTGAGCGCCTGCGAGGGGATGATTCCGGTTCGGCGGATTCCAAGCAGCCGGATCAGCCCGACAGCACAGTCAGTGCCAATGAGCCGCAGTATTATGAATTCACCGAGTGGGAGGTTCGCACAGACGGCTATCACGAAGGCGTGCAGTATCCGCAGGTATTCTTCATCCGGAGCCGTGCGGAGCTTGATGACTATATCGAGCGCAACAAATCGCTGTATCAGTTTGAATTTGCCGAGGGCGGAGATAGCTATTACTCCTTTGTTGAGGCAGCAGCGCGCTATCCGGAGAGCTGGTTTGAAGATCATCAGTTGATTCTGGTGCTGCTGGAAGAAGGCAGCGGCAGCATCCGGCACAGTCTGGCTGATCTCTCCGACACCGGTCTGACGGTCATAAGAACGGTACCGGAGGTTGGCACGGATGACATGGCAGAGTGGCATTTGTTCATCGAAACAGACAAGGCGAACACCTTTGCCGCGCCGGAGGATTTTACAGTATCTTTTGAAACACGGCAATAAACAGAGCCCGCAGATGACGAATCTGCGGGCTTCAGCCTGTAGAAAAAGGTATCGCTTCGCGATGATTGATATTGGGCTCTGCCCAAACCCGCCAAAGGGACATTGTCCCTTTGGAATCCCATTATAAGAAAAATGGAAGAAAATGCGTGATGATTCCTTTTCTTCTATAAAATGGGATTCTTAAGGGATAGTATCCCTTAAGCGGGGGTATGGGGGCAGCGCCCCCATTTTGAATCCGTCGGAGACACTTTCTCGACAGACTGGAGCCCGCAGATGACGAATCTGCGGGCTTTGGGTTCTGTAATATTACGAAGCATCCGGTAATGACTTGTGCTTTTTCCGCCGGATGAATGCGGCGGCACAGGGCACTGCCAGTGCGGCGGTGCGGCATTCCGGAGAGTCCGCGCACACGCCGTCTGCTGCCCGCACCGTGGTCTCTGAGGCAGCAGTTGTCGTGTCGGCAAGCTCCGTCAAGGTACCGTGTACGGTTGCGGAATATGTTGTCCCGGTCGAATACCATGTTGTCGTGCTGCGCACATTCGTCGTCCCGGCAGGCGGTTCCGTTCCGCTGCGGTCAGACTGCGGCACAGGGGTCGTATATGTCGTCGCGGATGTCATCACAGAAAACGCAGTCGTAGTTGCCGAGGCATATGTGCCGGTCTGCCATGCGGTTTCGCTCACAATGCTGCCGGATTCTCCGTCCGTCTGACCGCTTTGACTGGCTTCCGATGCCCGCTCTTCGCTGCCGGTTGCGATAACAGAAGCTGCCTCAGACGGATCCGCTGCCGTCTGCGTGGTGACAGCAGTGCCGGTGCTGCCGGATATACCGGTTTGCGTGTACCGGTCATCCGTCGAAATGACGGTGCCGGAACCGGTCTCCGTAACAGCCCCGAACTCAGTCGTGACAGCAGTTCCTGTTACCGCGGGTTCTCCGGCGGGAACGGTCTCCGGAACAGTGAGGCGGGTACGCTGATACATGACAACGGAGATCATCGCCGCGAGGCAGGCAGCAGCCGTTCCCGCATAGATCACAATGCGCCGGCGCTTTTTCACGCTGCTTTGCCCGATCGGTTTCGCCGCCTGTGCCATTTGCATGACCCGTACACATACCCTCTCTTCGGCAAGGCGGTCTGCGGGCGCAGCAATCATCTGCTCCAGCATTTCCGCTTCCTGATCCGTCAGCGTTTGCATCATTGCGCGCAGCTCTTCATCAACCGTCATCATGTTCACCTCCCAGCAGGTTTTTGAGTTTTGTGCGGATCCGCGATAACCGCATCTCCACAGTACCGGTCCGGATGCCCAGAGATGCCGCGATTCCGGCAGCCGTCTCCCCGCGGTAATACTTGCGGAGAATCAGGTCTGCCTCCTTCGGATCAAGCTGCTGAAGCGCACGGATGACGGCTGCCTTCCGTTCACTTCCGATGAGCTGCTCTTCCGGGTTCGGGCTGCTGCATGGCAGCGTATCTCCAAGCTCCTCGATCGGGACGGTCTGTACGCTTCGTTTTGCGGCTGTTTTTCGGTAATAGTCAATGCAGCGCCGGTCTGCCATTATCGAAAGCAGCGCACGGACAGAGCCCTTCTCCTCAGAAAGCCGGCTGCTCTTTTGCCAGAATGCGAATAAAATGTCTCCCGCCAGCTCCTCGATATCCTCAGCCGTACAGAATCCGCCGAGTCTTCTGCGGCAAATTGCCAGCACCAGTCCGGTGTACTGTTCCAGCAACGCCTTACATCCCTGCTCCGGCTGTGTCCGAAGCAGCGCGATCAGTTCCGCATCAGACACATCCTCACCTCACTGTTACGTTCCCTTATCATATGATTCGCAGATTTGCATGATTTCCTCACAGATTTTGCCTGTCTATTTCCTGCAAAATTTCCACCGTAACCGAAACGGTCTGATTCCGGTATACGATATCATCCACGGTGATGCGGCTGCCGTCAAAGGGCAGCAGCTCTGCCTTGCTGCCGGTATACCGGTCGAGCAGAAGATATCCATTCCCCTCCGCATCGGCGCAGAGCATGAATGCGATATGCGGCACACGCAGATAATACGGATGCAGATACTGAAACCAGTGCGTGAGCGAATCCGCGGGCGTTGTGATGCGGATATACCGCTCCCCCGGATGCGGCGGCGTCTGAAACCCGTGCGCCTGAATGGCCGAACCGAACACAGCCGGAAAACGATTCCGGTCGCGGTGATCCCGGATCAGTGCATACGGCAGCATCAGAAAGCCGGGGTCGGTCAGCGCAAGCAGCGCGAGCCAGCGGTTTTCCGTAATCAGAAAGCCGACGGCAATCAGCAGCCCGCCGAGAATCGGAAACCCGGAAACATATCTGCCGCCGCGCCTGCTTGCGGCATAGGCAGCATAGGTCAGAATCACGAAAACCGCGCCAAATCCCGCCAGCACTGCGCCCGCGAGATTTCGCGGCTGAGACAGATCAAGCACACAGATTCTCCTTTCCCTGCACGGCTGGTTTTTCGCAGCCGCTTCGTATTATATTGCGGCGGAATGCCCCGCAAGGACGCCGGAGCTCCATGCCCATGTCAGATTGTAGCCGCCGCAGTCGCCGTCCGCATCGACCGCCTCGCCGCAGACATACAGCCCCTTCTGTCCGATTACGGCAAGCTGCTCCGTCAGATTCCGGACGCCGCCCGCCGTGACCTGTGCCTGTGCAAACGGCGCCTGCCCGCGCACGGGGAAGCGCCGGTCATGCAGCAGCGCCGTCAGACGCTTCTGCTGCTCCGTGCTGCACAGCAATTCATCCGCTGCGGTATTTGCCGTCCCGCAGGCAGCTTTTACCCATGTTTCGCCGATGCGCTTGGGCAGCAGCCCGCTCAGCAGCTCCGCCGCCGGCAGTTCCCCGCGCTGACGCAGCAGTCCGCGCAGGAGTTCCATAGTCTCCTGCTCCGGAAAATCCGGCAGAAGATCGAGCGAAATCTCCGTATTTTTCCCGTGATATGCGGCAATCCGCGAAAGATTGAAGATACAGATGCCGGAGAGCGCCTGCTCCGTGAACTGCACCTCGCCGGTCTCGCTTTTCCGGATTTCACCGTTTACAACGGCGCTTGCACGCGCCCGGACGCGCAGTCCCTTCAGCGGCTTCACCAGCGCCGGATCGGTCGGAATCGGGCAGAGCGCAGGCTTGCGGTCGGTGATCTCACAGCCCGCTGCCTGCAATACCGCAAACAGATTCCCGTCTGTGCCGCAGGACGGCGCAGCACTGCCGCCCGCCGCCGCAATGACCGCATCCGCAGAAAAGCTGCGTGCCCCGCAGAGCACCCGCCAGCCGTGCTTTTCCCGCTTCAGCCCGGTCACCTGCATCTCACAGCGTGTCTGCACACCGCACCGCGCCGCATAGAACCGCAGCGCATCCAGAACGGATGCCGCCATGCCGCTCATCGGGTATATTCTGCCCTCGGCATCGGTTCGCGTATAAAGCCCGAGTCTGCGGAAAAATGCCTTTGTATCAAATCCCGCAGCAATTGCGGCGGTATGCGGATAGCTCCCGTGATAATGCGCGGGATCAATTGGCTCATGCCCGAGATTGCACCTGCCGTTTCCGGTCAGCAGAATTTTCTTGCCGACACGCGGCAGCCGTTCGAGTACGGTCACGGCAGCGCCCGCCTCCGCAGCAGCAATTGCCGCGGAAAGCCCTGCGGCGCCCCCGCCGATTACAATGACCCGCCGGCTCATGACGCCACCGGCTTTCTCAGCGCAAATCTGCGGCGGCTCTCGGACAGATACGGATAAGCGCAGAACGCCGTTCCGCCGAGAACAGAGAGGAATCCCCAGAACAGCCCGTCCTTGAGATCGCGTTTGACCGGAGCATACATCTCATTTTCGAGCAGCTCCGGCAAATCGCGCAGGCAGGCGCCGATTGTCTGATGCGCGGTAATAGTGCGAAACACATCCTGCTCTCCGGGCTCTGTCTCGGTAATCTCCAGAACCTTTGCGGCAAAATCATAGTTTTTCCGGTTGACTTTTGCGATCTCATTCGCAGAATGCAGAAACAGCGCGGAAACCGAAGCAATCAGGCAAAGCACGCTGCAAAGTACCGCCGCCGGAACCGTCACCTTTTTGCCGAGTTTCTGCATCAGCAGCATACCGAGCATGACGCCGCCGACAGCCGTCAGAATCGAGATCCGGTTATGTCCCGCAGCCATCCATGTTGTCCCGAATACCAGCGCCGCGCCGATCACTGCGCCGAGAATCAGACCGGGCAGCCTGCCCTTTCGCTGATCGCGCCTTTGGTTTTCGGCTTCGAGGTTCGCTTCCACATTCCCCTTGCAGTGCCCGCAGATCGGGTAGCCGTCCGTATGCACCAGATACGGCGCATAATTCTCCGTTCTGCCGCAGATTGCACAGCAGGGTGTCATCTTCTGCTGCCGCGCAAATTCTGCAATCCGGCTGAGCGTCTCAGCCAGCGCCTGTGCCGGATTCTGTGCCGGAATCAGAAGCTGCGCAATCAGGCGGCGTTCCTGCCTGCCGATGCTGAGGATCAGCGGATCGCGTTTTTTCAGATCCTCGAACTGCTGCGTCAGTTCCGGCGGCGCAGCATCGCCGGGAAATTTGCCGGTCAGGCTCAGGATCAGGCTGCTCCGGCGCCGCTCATAATGCAGAAAAACCGGATAATCCTTTGCCGTGCCCCAGAAGGTTTTGGCTTTTTTGTCATATTGCAGCCCGGTATTTGCAGCAAATTCCTCAATGCGAAATACCATCTCCGCACTCCTTTCTCCCAATAAAAACAGTCTCCTTATGCGGGAGACTGTTCACTGTTCGGGTCATATTGCAAATGCCGCTTATTCGTCATCGGCGGCGGAGCCTGCCTTCAGCGTGCCATGCGAGAGCGCCTTCAGATACGCATTGATAAACGCATCCAGATCGCCGTCCATCACCGCCTGCACATTGCCGGTCTCGCAGCCGGTACGAACGTCCTTGACCAGCGTATACGGCATAAACACATAGGAGCGGATCTGGCTGCCCCACTCAATTTTGAGCTGATCGCCCTTAATGTCGGAAATCTTATCGAGATGCTCGCGCTCTTTGATCTCAACGAGCTTTGCACGGAGCATTTTCATACAGTAATCCTTATTCTGGAACTGTGAACGCTGTGTCTGACAGGAGACGACAATGCCGGTCGGGATGTGCGTCAGGCGGACTGCCGAGCTGGTCTTGTTGATATGCTGACCGCCGGCGCCGCTGGAACGGAACACATCCATTTTGATGTCCTCCGGGCGGATCTCGACCTCGACATCATCCGAAAGCTCCGGCATCACCTCGACCGCTGCAAAGGATGTATGCCGGCGCCCCTGCGAATCAAACGGCGACACGCGCACCAGACGGTGAACGCCCGCCTCCGATTTCAGGAAGCCGTATGCATTCTCGCCCCGCACCATAAACGACGCGGATTTGACGCCTGCGTCATCGCCGTCGAGCCAGTCGAGCAGATCAACCTGAAAGCCGTGTGCCTCGGCATATTTGTTATACATCCGGTAGAGCATCTGCGTCCAGTCCTGCGCCTCAGTGCCGCCCGCGCCCGCGTGCAGCGTCAGAATCGCATTGGAATTGTCATACTCTCCCGTCAGCAGCGTCTTGAGCTTTTCCGCCTCGAGCTTTTCCCTGAATTTTTCCGCATCTGCGATGATTTCCTCGTCGGAGGAATCGTCGCCCTCCTCCTGTGCAAGCTCAATCATCGTGATCGTATCCTCAAGCAGTGCTTCGAGCTTTTCAAAGTTCTCGATTTTCCGCTCCAGTGTATTGCATCGCTGGGTGATCCGCTGTGCCTTCTCGTGATCGTCCCAGAAGCCGTCGTATTCCATCTGTCTGCGCAGGTCGCCGAGGTCGGCTTTCGAGCGTGCAATTTGCAGCACTTCGCCAAGCTCCTTAACCTCCGGTCTCGCATTAACCAGTTCATTTCGGATATCATCCAATAAAATCATGCTCATAATCCTTTCTCTGTCATCCTTCGGGCATACACTTATATTTTACAGGATTTCCGGCAATATGTCAAGCGTTTTTCGCGTATTGGGAGTGACTGAAACGGGGGGCGTAGATAAAATAACTTCCATTTAGGAAAAATGAGCCTGGGATAAACCAGAATTTGACTTGCCTATTTTCTTAAAATCTCATGTGGAGCTTCTATTTCATTTGCCAAGGTATGCTCTGTTAATTCTGACATCAATTTCAATTTTTTATTAATCAATGGTCGCATACAATTAGGAACATGTTCCTGATGCGCTCTGTGGATTGCTACACATTCCTTACAGTTTCCGTGATAACGACAGGCTTTCAGGCAAGGACAGTGATCTTTGTCTTTATACTCCTTACGAAATTCCGCTGCAAATTCTTCTTGCAGTCTCAGCCCCTCGACACGGTTTCCCTTATGAAATTCTACCATTGCATCCAGTTCTTTCTGGTTCCCTTCAATCTTCATGTTATTATAGCGCCTCCATTTCAACTATTCCTCATTTTCTGATAAATTCCGATTTATCTTCGCAGCACAATTTCTAAAACGGACAAAATAAAGAAGAACCCGCTTCACGAATGCAATATGAAAAATCCCTGTTCCGCCACTCTCCCGCGCATCCAGCGAACTGCGGGAGAGATTATGTACGCGACCATGCGCGGTATTTGAGCATTTCGCCGGTTTCTATATTGAGATTCACTTCATATTCATAACCCGGTGTTTCAAATTCCAGCTCATATACATATGCGCCGTTATTGCGGTCGATCTTCGCCTTTGTGAAGGTCACGCTGCCGTCGTCGGTCAGTCCGGCCTTCGCGAGCACGATCTCCCGCGCACGCAGCAGCCCGATTGCCTTCGAGGTATCCGCCGTAACCGGATGCACATCAACGGTATTCGTCATGCCGTCCTTCGCATTCAGCTCAATTGTATACTGCGTACCGTCATTGAGCGTAAAGGCGATCAGATAGACGCTGCCGTCAAATTTCACCTTTGTGAAGATGACGTCATCGGTGCTGTAATCGCCGGCACGCGACAACGCCTTTTTCTGTGCGGCTTCAACCGTAATCACATCGGACGGATTGCCGTTCTGCGGCTCTTCCACAGAATATTTAATCAGCGCACCGGTTTTCGCTTCAAGCTGAACCGTATACAGCTTGCCGCGTGCATCCGTCAGCTCGTATTTATACACGCCGAGCTGATCTTCGTTCGAGCATTTCTCCTTGAGGAAGAGCGCAGCCTGCAAATTCGCGGTTTTCAGCACGCGCTGCCGCATATCCGCCGGCGCAATCCAGCCCTCGGTATCCAGCTCATGATCTGCCGCAAACTGCTGCTGCGAAAGAATCTCGCCGCTTTCCGCATGCAGCTTATAGCTGTACTCCTGCCCGTCACGGTCGAGGAAATCGAGCTCATAGCAGGGCGGCTCGGCGGTAAGTTTCAGCTTGGTGCTCAGAAATACGGCATCCTCCGGCGTAAGTCCTGCTGCCTCTGCTGCGCGGGACTGCGCCTCCTCCAGCGTCAGGGTGCGTTCGAGCAGCCGGTCAAATTTGCCCGTCTCATATGCCGAATAAGATTCGGTCTCTGCCGGCAGCGCGGGCTCCGGCGCATCCTTCCGGCGCAGCACGGCGAACAGCACCACGCTGACACACAGCGCCGCAATGCAGAGCCCGCCTGCAATCACTGTCCAGAGCGGAACCGTCACGGTTTTGGCGCGTTTGATTTCCGGCTGCTTTTTCTGCGTAATATCGCGGATATTGCCGGATTCCTGCTGAGCGGTCTTCTGTGCTCTTGCGGATTCCAGCCCCTCACGCAGCGCCTGTTCATCGGCATTGTTCCATGTCAGTTCCCGCAGTGCCGCCCGCAGCACATCGGGATCGGGCTGCATCCCGCCCTGCAAAAAGGTCATCTGCCGAAGGGCTTTTTCGGTTTTCTGCTCGAATTCCTCCGCGGAAATCTGCCGGATCTCCGCAGCTTCGGCATCGTCAAATTCTGAAAGATGCAGCACCAGATTCCGTCTGCCGGAAGCGGTCAGCTTCAGCAGCGGCAGCAGCGGACTCTCCGCCGGGAAATCGTGCTCCGTGATTTTCTCCGGGGCGCGTGCCTGACAGATCCGCAAAAGCTGACTGAGCGCCTCACGCTCCGGCTCCCCGGACTGCTTCCGCTCCGCAGCGGCGATGGCTTCGATCACGGCTGCGCGTGCTTCAGCAAAGCTGCCGAGGCAGACTGCCGCGACCGGATAGAGCTTTTGTGCGGTTTTTTGCATTGTTTCCATGCTGCACCCCCTCTTTTTCGGAATTCAATTTTATTATATCGGAAAACTGATCTGCTGTCAAGCAGTCGCGGCATGATTCCGGCAGATCAGCAAGCCGAATGCCGCCTGCACCTCCATGGAATCCGCAGCCGACAGCCGCGCAGCGTCCTCCGGCGCAGTTTTATGCGCATAGGGCGTCATCGCAAACAGGTCGCGGATCTGCTTGCCCGAAGCGGTAAACCGATAGGTAATCCGCTGCACATCCAGCAGCGTAAAATGCTCCGGCGCTGCAAGAACAGGGCGATTTTCATATGGCTCACGGTAAATCGCCTGCTTGAGCTCCCAGAGATGCCGTTCCAGCGGAATTGCCCGCACAAGCAGTCCGTCATGCCGCAGCACGCGCGAAAACTCCTCTGCCTCACAGGGTGCAAACAGATTCAGCATCAGATCGCAGCTCCCGGATGCAAGCGGAAGCCGGCTGACCGATGCCGCCGCCCATTCCGTCTGTGCCGTCAGCCCGCAGACATCCGCCCGCTTTGCCGCATAGCGCAGTGCTGCCGGGGAAATATCAATCCCGGCAAGCCCGGTCTCGGAAGAAAGCTGCTGAAGCAGTGAGCAGGAATACCAGCCCTCTCCGCAGCCGATATCGGCAATCATGCCCGGTGCGGCAGCCCCGACACATTCTGCAATCCCGCGCAGCAGCGGCAGATATGCGCCGCTTTCAAGGAAATCCCGCCGCGCCCGGATCATTTCCGCATCGTCACCGCGCAGCTTTTTCTTCTGCTTTTGCAGCAGATTGACATAGCCGTAACGGGAGCGGTCAAAGCTGTGGCGGTTCGCACAGCGGCAGCCTCTCGCGTCCGCATCCAGCGGCAGCCCGCAGACCGGGCACTGTAATACCGGTTTCACGGTTCATTCCTCCTCGTATAAAAAAGGCTGAGAGATTATCCCAGCCCTCAGTCTGTCGAGAAACTTCATTAAGAATCATTTTTGAAGTTTTGATCAAACTTTTTCAAAAGTTTGCAGGGTCAAGGGGCGGAGCCCCTTGCCGCTCGTCGCAACGAGCGGAATTCTCTTATCTGCGTTCAAAAGCGCTAAAGATGGGGGCTTGGGGGAAGGAAAACAAGAGTTTTCCTTCCCCCATTTATCCATAACAAATTCTTCTTTTTCAGTATCTGTATTTTGAAGAGAAGGACTTTATCGACAGGATGAAGGCTGAGAGATTGTCCCAGCCTTTTTGTTCATCCGAAAAAATCGCTCCACTGCGGCGTTTTGTGCGCAAGCAATGCGGTATAATACTGCAAAATGCCCTGTGCATCCTCGACGGTGATGCCGCTCTCGTGCGAAACATCCGCCGCCTCTGCCGCCGTATGGATATACGGTGTCTCAAACAGTACGGCAAGCCCTTCATCGGTCAGCGTTTTCTGCGCAAGCTGCTCGGCATAATAGCGCAGTGCAATCTGTGCGTCCTCAACACTGATCGTCCCGTCGCAGTTCACATCGCCGGGAAGCGGCTCTGGCTCGACTGTCAGCTTAAAGGATTTCAGCGCAACGGCATTCGTCACATCCGTGCTGCCGTTGTATACATAAAAATCGTGCTGCATCAGCGTATCGCTTATGGGATGCACTTCCGTACTGAGGAAGCAGTAATACTCACCGGCGGGCGTATCCGCCGGCACACGGATATCAAAGCTGAGGAAGGAGCTTTCCGGGCGATAGAGCTCGCCCGGCTTCCCGCCCATCCAGCCGGAGGAATACCACAGAACCGCATTTTCCTCACCGGTCTCCTCAGAATGCTGCGTGTATCTGCCCTCGGAACAACTCAAAAAATAGCAGGGCTTCGGCCGATACAGCTTTTCCGATGTCTCAGGATCCGTGCCGTAATATTCCATCCGGCTGTCATCCCGCGTAAAATCGCCGTTTTCAATGTGCAGCGGCGCATCGCTTTTCAGCTGCATCACCATTTCGGTAATGCCCGAATAGTTGTCGATATACAGTTCGCCCGGAATCAGCAGATCGCCGTCTTTCAGATCGCTTTGCAGCACATAATGCCGTTCGGCGTCAATCCGGAAGGTCATCGGCTTGGATTCCGCCGCCGAAGCCGGCATTGCCGCAGACAATACCGCTGCTGCAATACCGGATACAGCCGGGCGCAAAACCCGTTTTTTCATAAAAGATTCCTCCGTCTGCATAAGATGCATCATGGAAAGGGTGTGTTGCATATGCGGAGAACTCCGCCGCGCAGAGTGGAGATCATCTGGGGGGATGCCCCCGCTGCGCCGTTTTTCTTCTCAGCAGAGACGGCTGCCCGGCAGCAGGCTGTCATCCAGCGTGACCAGCTTAATGCTGCCGTCGGGCTGCTCAACCGAGCAGATCATGCCGCAGCTTTCGACGCCGCAGAGCTTCACGGGCTTGAGGTTTGCAACGACCAGCAGCGTCTTGCCGACCAGCTCCTCCGGCGTATACCATTTTGCAATGCCGGAGACAACCTGCCGCTCACCGACGCCGTCAAACAGCTTGAAGCAGAGCAGCTTATTTGATTTTTTTACCTTTTCACAGGCAAGCACCTTTGCGACACGGATATCGCTCTTTGCAAAGGTGTCGATCTCAATCTGCTCTGCGAAGGGTGCGGGAGCAGCCTGTGCTGCTGCGGACTGCTCGGCAGCAGCCTGCTGTGCAGCGGCGAGCTCTTTCAGCAGCGCTTCTGCATTGACGCGGACGAACATCGGCTTTGCCTCGCCGACCGCTGCGCCGTACTGCACACCGCCGAAGACCTTGTAACGGTCCAGCTCGCATTCCATTGCGCGGATCCCGTCGGTTTCCGGTGTATGCTTCAGAATCTTCTCGGCAGTTTCCGGCATAAACGGCTTCAGCAGACCGCCCAGCACCCGGATGCCGGAAAGCAGATGATACATCACGCGGGCAAGGCGCGGGCGGCTCTCCGGGTTCTTCGCGAGCACCCACGGTGTTGTCTCGTCGATATACTTATTGCAGCGGCTTGCCAGCGACATCACAGCGGCAAGCGCATCGCTGACATGGAAGCTGTCGAGCTGCTCTGTCAGCTTCTTTGCCGCAGATTCTGCGGCTTCTCTGAGCTCGGCATCGCATGTCTCCTCCGGAGCGGAAGCAATCAGGCTTTCCTCCGGCACAATACCGCCGAAATACTGATTGACCATTGCAACGGTACGGTTGACGAGATTGCCGAGCGTATTCGCAAGGTCTGCATTGTAGCGCTCAATCATCGACTCATAGGTAATCGAGCCGTCCTGTGCAAAGGGCATCTCGGAAAGCAGATAATAGCGCACGGCATCGACGCCGAAGCGGCTGACCAGCTCGTCTGCATAAATGACATTGCCCTTGGATTTGCTCATTTTGTCATTGCCGAAGAGCATCCACGGATGACCGAACACTTTTTTCGGGATCGGTGCGCCGAGCGCATGGAGCATAATGACCCAGTAAATGCTGTGGAAGCGGACGATATCTTTGCCGATGATGTGGACATCCGCCGGCCAGTATTTTTTATAAAGCTCGCCGTGATTGCCGTTGACATCGTAGCCGAGTGCGGTGATATAGTTTGAGAGTGCGTCAATCCAGATATAGATAACGTGCTTGTCATCGAACGGCACCGGAATGCCCCACTTGACGGTCGTGCGGGAGACACAGAGATCCTGCAAGCCCTGCTTAATGAAATTGTTAAGCATTTCCTTTTTGCGGGCTTCCGGATAGATGAAATCGGGGTGCTCCTCGATATACTGCTCGATCCAGTCCTGATACTTTGAGAGCTTTAAGAAATAGGCTTCCTCTTTCGCATCGCGAACCGCTCTGCCGCAGTCGGGACACTTGCCGTCCTTGAGCTGTGATTCGGTCCAGAAGCTCTCGCAGGGGGTGCAGTATTTGCCGACATATTCACCTTTATAGATATCGCCCTGATCGTAAAGCCGCTGGAAGATGTCCTGCACGATTTTGGTGTGCTTCGGGTCGGTTGTGCGGATGAACTGGTCATAGGAGGTATTGAGCAGGTCGCAGATTGCGCGGATTTCTCCGGCAATTTTATCGACGTGCTCCTGCGGGGTGATGCCGGATTCCTTTGCAATCTCCTCAATTTTCTGTCCGTGCTCATCGGTTCCTGTCAGGAAATATACATCATAGCCCTGCATCCGGCGGAAGCGAGCGAGCGCGTCGGTCATGACAATCTCGTAGGTGTTGCCGATATGCGGCTTCCGGGAGGTATAGGCAATCGCTGTTGTAAGATAATACGGTTCGTGCATGAGTAGGTACTCCTTTCTGTCTCGGGGAAATAGATATTTCTATTATAGCACATTATGACGGAAAAGGCAATGGGAACAAATGAAAAAATCCCGCGCTGCGGTTTCTTGCAGCGCGGGATTTGTGATTCACGGGTTTGTGTCATAAGTAGTATATGTTACAGAATATTTAAGCCTCCGTCTTAATTTCTCTGGGTATCGGATTGTAACGCGTTTCGAGCATCTTCTCAACAATATATTCTTCCGCTGCCTGCTGTCCGATCTTCTGAGCCAGTTTATCTGTATAATACCTCAGAATCCACTGAACATCATCGCAATCAACAGGCAAAAGCCAGCCATCACACGTATCAGAATATTTTCCGTCAACATTTCCAAGCGCAATCTGTTCTTCCGTATACCAGCCCTTTGCTATATAATCTTGCCCTACCATCATATCAGCATAGATTTGCAGTGCATACTGCGCATCATCCACATCGACAACGCCGTCCAATGTAACATCACCGAGCTGATACTTGGAGTAATCAACCGGCTCTGCTTCCTCGGCAAAGGCGGTGCCTCCCATTGCGCAGCAGCCGAGCATTGCCGCACTGAGGACTGCGAGCAGTTTTGTTTTTTTCATAATAAGCCCTCCTCAAAAACGTAAAGCCGCAGAATATCCCGATGATACTCTTATGTATATTATACTGCACTCTGCATCAAAAGTCAATCCGCAAAATAGCCAAACAAAAAAACAGTTTTAGTGTATCATAAACAAAACCGGCAGCAGAGCGATTTTTTGCCCCGCTGCCGGTTTCATAATCATATCAACGCATCCCCAGCCCCAAAGCCAATAGGCGAGATAGAAACCGGGATAGAACAGCGCGCCAAGACGGCGCTTTGCTGTATTGGATGCGGGCACTGCCCGCCGGCACTGCCGACCGGGCTCCGCGCTATTTCATGGCATAGGTCAGTGCTTCGTAGTTCTTTGTGATGCTGTTCACGCTCGTAAAGCGGTTCAGCCGGACAGTCATGCCGGTATACTCACCGTTTCGCATCAGATAGAAATTGTTGTCTGCCTGCTTGATGAACGTGAGCTCCTGCACAGTGCCGTCCCTGTAATCATACCGAATTGTGATCGCCGGATCGCCCTCCGGCTTCGCATCCAGATCAAGATCGGTAAACCGCAGCAGCGTAATGGACTGGTAGAAATCCTGATACTTCGACAGAATATCCTCGTCCGTAATCTCCTTGCCGTTAAGCGAATACTTCTCATTGGCGGAATCGAGCAGCAGATCTGCCTTCAGGTCATAGACCTCACCCATGTCGATCGAAATGCCCTTCAGATCGGCGATACCGACCGAGATGCAGTAGGGGTTCAGGTAGTCCGCGAGTTTCTGATTGATCGCGGCATAATCCGCCCGCAGAATCTTGAATACCTGCTTCGTCTTGACGAAATAGCCGTACATCTCCGTCTCTTCCTGCCGGTCCGAAATCGGTTTTCCAAACCAGATTTCCTCGCTCATCGGTGTCTGATCGTGGTCAACTGCCTTGCCCTTGAGCATGAGCTTCATGACCGGATGATCGAGACCGTAAACCGAAAGCGACTCCGGATCTTCCTGCAAATATCCCGTGACCGTCAGACGCACCAGCGTACTCGCCAGCGTATCCATTGCCGAGCGGTCAATCTCCTGTTTGACCTCCGGCGATTTCAACTGCCAGATGCCGTTGCTGTCGCGCTCGATTTCCATGACGGTTTTGCCCTCCTGCTCCTGGAGAACATAGCTCAGAGAGGCGCTGTATGTATCAAACAGATACATATTCTTCAGCGTATTCTTCGCAACGCAGAACATCGAGCCCGAGGAATAATCAATGGTATAAACATCGTTTGAGCCGTCCACCATTGCATAGTAGGATTCATAGGTCGGGGTGTTGTCGCCGACATAGAGGATATAGGGATTATCCTCGCCGGTTTCGACCGTATAAACCTGCACCTTGACGGGATTCTCAAAGCCGTATACCGTAGTATTCTGGCAGTCAAATGCAACCGTCTTCTCAGAGCGGAGATCGCAGAATGCATTGCAGATTGCCTGCACGGCGTAAACATTGAGATTGAACTTGTCAGCGCTGACAAGCTCCCATGTTCCTGCGGTTTTGCTCCAGTCGAAGGCAAAGTGCCCCTCCTCGTTGTCAATGACAATCCGCGTCACGGCATCAATATCAATCGAGTAAAGCTGTTTGCCCTCAGCCGCCTTCTCCTGCTTTGCTTTCTGCTTGGCATTTTTGTCAACCAGAAGAAACACGACCGTCAGAATGACAGCAGAGACTGCCAGAATGATGATCCATTTCAGCTGCTTCATGCGTCCTTCCTCCTCAGCCATACCACCACGCCGATCAGCGCGACGACGATCGGGAATCCGATGAACAGCGCAATCAGACCGCTTGCCTCCTTCGAACTGTTGACATAGAGGCTGTCATGGGTACGCGCCTTGTTCGCGATGTTCATATCCACGTCGGAATTATACATCCAGGTGATCGTCGCGGCAACAAGCTGCACCGGATTGATGAAGTATTCCGTCGAGCTCATGCTCGCGTCCGTCATGAACTCCGCAGTACCGAACACAGCGAGCTTGGAGTCGTTGCGCATGGAATCCTTGGAATGCATCGCGACGGAGAACTGCTGACCGGTCACCTCATCGAGATCCTCATAGGTGCCGCCGTAGGGCTCAGCCTTTGCGGTCGGTGCCGTTGCGATCTGCGTCGCAATCGAGCAGGCGGTGTAGTTATTGCCGTAGATGCTGTAAAAGCTGCGGGATGCCGGCATAAAGGTCGGGAGTCCGTTGTTCATCAGCTCATAGGTCACGTCGCCGTCCGGAACGCCGTCGTTGTTATCATCCTCACCGGCGTCGGATGCCATTTGCAGATCGCACATAAACGTAAACGGATCATTTGAGGCATGGCGTGCGGTATCGGTTTCGCTGATGCGGTTGTAATCCATGCCGATGCAGTAAGTGCCCATCAGGCGTTCGAGATTGGTATACGGCTTCTTGTCGGCATTCGGCGTCATCATCGCGATGACATTGCCGCCATTCTTTGTAAACGCATAAATCTTGTCGTACTCATCCTCTGTGATGTCAAAGCGCGGCCCTGCAATAAGCAGAATGCGGCAGTCCTCCGGCACGCTGTCTGCGGTAATCAGGTTCAGCGGATACGCGCCGTAGTTCATATTCCGGAGGTTTCTGGCGAGTGTGCTCATATCGTCAAGCGGCACCTCGCCGTGTCCCTCAAGGAAATACACAGAGGGCATTTCACCGTCCACAACGGTCTTCATATAGCCGGTAAAATAATTTTCTGCGCGGAATTCCGCAGAGGTCACATCACCGTCTGTATTTGTATGGTAAATATACATCATTTCGCCGGGCAGACGCTTGACCATATCCTTATAGCTGAAAATAAAGTCGCCGCCGCTGAAATTGAATGCGTTATCGGGATTGAGCTTTCTGAGGAGCTCCGGCTCCAGAACCGGATCAAACGCGACCAGATTGAAGCATTTGTGCTCGTCGTATGCAAGCAGTGTCCGGTACAGCGCGAGCCATTCCAGATCCTTTTCCAGCTCGTCCATATCCTGAAGGAAATACACATCGACCACAATGCCCTCGGCATCGAGCATATCGAGATAATCAGTTGTTGTCTTGCTCAGGGTATAGAGCGAATTCGAGCTCATATCGAAATTGCGGTCCATGCGGTCGAAGATCAGATTGAGCGGAACCGCAACAACAAGCACCATCAGTGCCAGCAGCCATGCAAGAAGCGTATATTTTCTATTTTTGCTGTTTACAGAAACCTTCTTCATAATCTTGTATCCTCCATCGGGTATTAACCGCGGCTCCAGCGGCGCTTTTCAATGATGATGACGGTCCAGACCAGCACCACGGCGCAAAGCGACAGGAAGAAAACCAGATCGGAAAGGCGGAACAGCCCCAGTGCAAAGATGCCGAAGCGGCGCTCGGTCGAGAACCACTCAAACACCTTTGCGACAGGCGGCATCGACTGAATCAGTGCGGTATCCGTGAAATTATCGAGGAAGAGCACAACAATCATTGCGCCCTCGCCGAGAACGGCTGCAATGATCGGATTATCCGTCAGCGCAGACATCATCATGCCGATTGCGATGCAGACAAAGCCCCAGAGGATGAATCCGATGTAACCGCAGAGCATCGTCGGAACAATCACGGCGCCGTGCCAGAATGCGACGAGCGGGAAGAACAGCGTCAGCAGCATCATCAGCAGAAAGACCGTGCAGACAGCGAAAAACTTTGCGAGCACAACCTTTGTAATCGTGATCGGCGCCGAAAGCCAGAGCGTTTCCGTATGCGCCTTCCGCTCCTCGGCAAAGATGCGCATTGTCAGCAGCGGAATCATAAAGATAAAGTAGAAGAAATTGCCGTAGAAAATATCCCTCGGGAATGAAAAGCTCAGGACATTGGATTTCATCGTGGAAATTGCATTGATGAAAAACAGCGAAAACACCATCAGGAACAGCGCACTCACCACATACGCAAACGGCGAGAGGAAATACGACTGAACCTCCTTTTTATAAAGCGCAAACATCAGTGTTTGCCTCCCTTCCGTTTTTTCTGCGATTTGGATTTTGGCTGACCGGCAGTTATTTCCTGCTCTGCATCGGGTTCTGCATCATTCTTTTCCGCAGCCTCCTCCGCCTCGCGCGCAGCATCCATTTCTCTGCCGAGCTCCTCAAAGGCTTCGTCGCTTGTCTGCTTTCTGGTCGGTGCGGTCAGCTTGACGAACGCTTCCTCAAGACTCGGCTTCTCGGCTGTGATCTCCAGCACCATGCAGTCTGCTGCAAGCAGCGCCGCCATCAGCGGCTTGCGGATCTGTTCCGATTCAACCTCGACGGTAAACGAATTCACGCCGACCGAATCGTATTCGACCTCTTCGATCTGAATGACGCCCTTCGTCCCGCGGATGACATCGGTTACCTTCGTAATCTCGCCCTCGACCTTCATGCGCAGCTTCAGCGAACCTGCAACGCTCGCCTCAATATTCGCAATCGTATCGACAGCGCGGATCTTTCCCTTGTTGATGATGACAACGCGCTCGCAGACAGCCGTCACCTCAGCGAGAATATGGGTTGAGAATATAATAGTATGGTCGCGGGCAAGATCCTGAATCAGATGCCGCACCTCAATCACCTGTGTCGGGTCGAGACCGACCGTCGGCTCATCGAGAATCAGGAACTTCGGGGTGCCGAGCAGTGCCTGCGCAAAGCCGACACGCTGCCGGTAGCCCTTCGAGAGATTGCCGATCACGCGCTTCTGCACATCGGTAATCTTCAGGCGCTCCATTGCATCCTCAACCTGCTTTTTCCGCTCGCTGCGCGGAACCAGCTTTAAGCCCGCCGCAAAATTCAGATAATCGCGGACACGCATCTCCGGATACACCGGCGGAAGCTCCGGCAGATAGCCGATGCGCTTCTTGACCTCGATCGGATCCTTGGCAATGTCGTAGCCGTCTACGAGCACCGTGCCGGAGGTCGAGGGCAGACATCCTGTAATCATGTTCATGGTCGTGGATTTTCCCGCGCCGTTCGGCCCCAGAAAGCCCAGAACCTCATGATCGTTGACGGTAAAGGAAATATCCGTAACAGCAGGATGGCTGCCGTAAAATTTTGTCAGATTCTTGATTTCTACCATAATCGCTGCAATGCCCCTTTCATTAGACATAGTACATTTTATTATCTCAAAATATTATGAATACATTATGAATAAACAGTTTCGTAACTATGAATCTGTGCATTTTGATGCACTTATCCACATCATAACAGATTCCTGTGACGGTTCTGTGTCAGCAGGCTGAAAGCTGATAGTCAGGTTCCGCAAAAACAGGGCTGATTCCGAATGAAATTTGTGCTCAGCAAGATGCACAAATTTAGAAACGCCGATTTGTGGAAAGCTCCGAAAAGCCTTCGGAGTCCCCTCAGTTTCATCATAAAGCCTTGACAAAGTTCCTGAAATTCATTATAATGGAAACAAGATACTGTATCAGTGTGCAGTTTTAAGCATCATGTTTGTCTCTGCGCTGCGCAGGCGTCTTCGGACTGTCCCGCACAGCCCTCGGAACGGATGCCGTGAATGCAGGAAACAGACAAATGCCGAAAAACAGCACTGAGCAGAATCAGCAGAATGCCGTTTTGCACGGACGGTATTCTGACGAACTGATTTGCCCGGATGCTTCACGGGCTGCCGTGTGATTGTACCGCGCGATGACACGGACGTGCAGCGGGAAGAAGCAAAATCAACTTTAATTCTACGAGAGGGGAAAAAAGAATGTTATTCAAGAAGAACAGAGCGATCCTTGCAGCTGTTTTGGCTTCTGCAATGGCATCCAGCGTACTGATGTCAATCGGCGCATCAGCAGCGGGCGTCGGCAAAACCGGCGAGCGTACCAAGGCTGAAAAGTACGGCACAGACACCTATGCCGAGCGCTTCATGTCCATGTACGAGGATGTCATCGTCGATGGTGAAAAGAACGGCTATCTGAGCGATACCAACAAGGCTTCCAACGGCTTCGGTATTCCGTATCACTCGGTCGAAGAGCTGATCTGCGAGGCTCCGGACTACGGTCATGAGACCACTTCCGAGGCAATGTCCTACATCGTCTGGATCGCAGCAATGCACGACAACATCGCAAATAAGGGCGAAATCTCCGGCGTGAAGACCGGCGACCTCGCTAAGGCATGGGCAACCCTCGAAGCCCTGATCCCGAGCGCTTCCGATCAGTACGGCTTCTGGTCCAAGTCCGAGCTTTCTTCTCAGGTTTCTGAGGAGCATCCGCACAACATCGGCGATTATCCGTCTGAGGGCAACCAGTCCAACGTCGGTAAGAACCCGATCCACTCCCAGCTGACCACCGCTTATCGCTCTGAGGGCAGAGAGTATCTGCTCCACTGGCTCGCAGACGTCGATGACTGGTATGGCTTCGGCGGTTCCGCAGAGGGCTCAAAGGGCAAGCTGACCTTCATCAACACCTTCCAGCGCGGCGACCAGGAATCCTGCTTCGAGACGATTCCGCATCCGTCGATCGAAACCAAGAGGTACGGCAACTCCACACAGGGCATGAAGTTCGCATTCCAGGCAACCACTGCAGAGTCCTGGTCTTACACCAACGCACCTGACGCTGAAGACCGTGCAATTCAGGCTGTATACGCTGCAAACCGCTGGGGCGTCGGCAATGACAGCGTCAGCTCCAAGGCAGGTATGATGGGCGATATGTGCCGTAACGATATGTTCGACAAGTATTACAAGGCCCTCGGCTGCCAGAGCTATACCGCTGATTCCAACGGCGGCGGCCTCGACGGTCAGCACTTCCTCATGAGCTGGTACACCGCATGGGGCGGCGCAGCAGACGGCGCATGGGCATGGCAGATCGGCTGCTCGCACTCTCACCAGTTCTATCAGAACCCGCTCGCTGCTTACGGTCTGCTCTATGATTCCGGTCTGAGCAAGGGTATGCAGTCCTCCGGCGCTGCAAAGGACTATGAGGATTCCCTGAAGACTCAGCTTGAGTTCTATCTGTGGCTCCAGTCCGCTGAAGGCCCGTTCGCCGGCGGCTGCACCAACTGCTGGGACGGCGTTTATGCAACATATCCGTCCGGCGTGCCGCTCTTCAACAAGATGGCTTACATTGAGCATCCTGTTTACGCTGACCCGGGCTCCAATGCATGGACCGGTAACCAGTTCTGGGCAACCCAGCGTCTCGCTGAGCTGTATTATGTTGTGAAGTGCGTCGATAAGGGCGCAAACGGCTCCACCATCAAGCCGGGCGGTATGAGCATTGAAAAGTGCCTTGAGACCCTGCTCGACAACTGGGTTAATTTCTTCGTTGAAAACACGAAGATTGATGACAAGGGCGACTTCTCCGTTCCGTCGAACCTGACTTGGTCCGGTAAGCCGGCAAGCTGGAACGGCACTTACAGCGCAACCGCTAACAGCGGTCTCCACGCTGAAGTTTCCGGCTGGGGCAACACCGACCTCGGTTGTGCAAACTCCCTCGCAAACACCCTGATCTACTATGCAAAGGCAAAGGGCGTTGAGGCTTCCGGCACTGTGAAGGAAGGCTCTAAGCTTGAGGAGAAGGCTCTCTACACTGCACAGCAGCTGATGGATCGCAGCTGGGCAAACGGCCGTGACGATATCGGTATGACCCGTGTTGATCACAACGGCAGCCTTGCTCGTATCTGGGATCAGACCGTCTATGTCCCGTCCGGTTCTTCCGGTACTTATCCGTATGGCTACACCGTCAAGAGCGGTGCGAAGTTCATCGACATCCGTCCGATGTATAAGGACCTCGAGGGATACAATGATCTGTATGCTGCATACGAGAAGGATAAGGCAAACGGCGCTGCTATCGTTGAGGTCGCAACTGCCGGCACAGAGTGCGATAACTTCTACGGTGAGAACTGCGCAACCAGCAGCGATTCCTTCAAGGAAGTTGCGAAGGTTGACCTCGCATACCACAGATTCTGGCACGCCGGTGACGTTCTGATGGCGCTCGGTACGATGTATGAGCTGTATCCGGAAGTCACCCCGTCCACCGCTGAGCCCGTCGAAGATGACGTCGATTGGGGCAACGTCGACTGCTCCCAAGAGGCTACCATTGAAGAGCGCGTTAACGTTCTTGATGCTGTTCTGCTCGCTCGTGTTGCTGCTGAAGACACGGAGTGCGGCGTCACCGCACAGGGCAAGCTGAATGCTGACGTTGAGTACGACAAGTCTGTTAAGCCGAACGACCTGTCCAAGCTTCTGAAGTATCTGGCAGGCTCCATCCAGTACAAGGAGCTCGGCAACCAGAAGTAATCTTTCAGATTACGATTTGAGCAATACAAACTAATAAAACCGCCGGTTCCTTTCGGGGACCCGGCGGTTTTTGTGTGTTATTTTATTCCTGCGGCTCCGCGTCATCATGCGCGCCGCGCCATGCACCAAAATGATAAAATGTGATCGAAAGCACCGTCGCGACCGTCCAGCCGATCGGCCATGCAATCCAGATGCCCGTCGCGCCGAACCGCATCGACAGCAGCTTCGCCAGCACAACCCGCAGCACCAGATCTGTGAAGGTCGCTGCCATGAATTTGCCCATCATATTCGACCCTCGCAGTACGCCGTCCGTCACGAGCTTCAGCGCCGCGACAAAGTAAAACGGTGCGACAATCCGCAGAAATACCACGCCGGTATCAAGCGCCGTTCCGTTCGGTGATTCGAGGAAAAACGCAACCAGATACTGCCCGCACAACAAATACAGCGCACAGAGCGGCACTGTCAGCACCCAGACCAGCTTCAGTCCGGCGCGGTGCCCCTGCGGAATCCGTGTCAGCTTTCCGGCGCCGAGATTTTGCGCAGTGAAATTCGAGACACCGTTCGCCAGTGTCGTAAACGACGTAATTACGAGATTATTCAGCTTAACACCGGCAGAGTATCCCGCGATAACGCCAGAACCGAAATCATTGATAACGCCCTGAATCACAATATTTCCGACCGAAATAAAGCTCTGCTGCATCATACTCGGGATTGCGATAAACGCGATTCTGCGAAGTAAATGTGCGGAAAATAACGGTGCTCGCCCTTCTGCTTTGATCTGCCGCAGCCGCAGGATAACGAACCCCATTGCCAGCACGCAGCTGATGCCCTGACAGATCAGCGTCGCCCACGCGACACCCGCGACGCCCATGTGAAACGCTTTGACAAAGAGGATATCCGCGCCGATATTTGCGACGGACGAGCACGCGAGAAACCAGAACGGCGTCTTGGAATCGCCGAGCGCCGAAAAAATCCCGTTCGCTACATTATAGAAAAAGACGAACGGAAGGCTCCAGATGTAAATGCGGAGGTAAAGCTCCGAATCAGAGAAAATGTCATCCGGTGTGTGGATCAGGTGCAGAAGTGAGCTGCTGCACAGAAGGCCCGCGCCCATCAGCACTGCGCAAAGCACCGCCGTCGCGATTATCGTCGTAGATACGGCAGTTTTCAGCTCGCGATGCCTCCTCGCACCGAAAAGCTGCGAGACCGTCACCGAGCAGCCGATATTGCAGCCGAACGCGAACGCAATAAAAATCAGCGTGATCTCGTAGCTGTTGCCGACCGCGGCAAGTGCCTGCTCGCCGATATACCGTCCGGCGACGAAGCTGTCCGCGAGGTTATAAAGCTGCTGAAAGATCACGCTTCCGAACAGCGGAAGGCAGAATCGCCGCAGGACGGTATCCGGCTTGCCGACTGTCAAGTCTTTGTTCATGAAATATGCCTCTTTTCCGGCAATTCGTAATTGCCAAAGAGCATTTTACCACATTTCCGCAGATTTGTCAAGCAAACACGCGCAAAACAAAAAAGCGGAGCATCACAGATCCGTGATGCTCCGTTTTTGTTCCTTCATCCTGTCAAACGGGACGAGTGCGCTTTGCGTGCAGTTGCTGCGCACGACTCAGAACGATGCCCGATGAAATCAGAACTTGCGCTTACGAGCTGCTTCAGACTTCTTCTTGCGCTTTACGGAAGGCTTCTCATAATGCTCACGCTTCCGAACTTCAGCGATGACGCCGTCTTTTGCGCAAGAACGCTTGAAACGCTTCAAAGCGGTGTCCAAGGACTCGTTCTTACCAACGCGTACTTCTGCCACGAATTTTTCCCTCCCTTTGTCCAACGACAGAGGCTATCTATAAAGACGCATCTGAAACAGATGCTCCTTATAAGCAGTGTTAACATAAGTATATTGTATCATAGATTATACGATTTGTCAAGCAATTTTCGCCTGATAGGCTAATTCCGCTTGCTTTTCGTTAATTTGCTACAAAATTCAGCAGCTTATTTTGTACATAAATCTGCTTCCGAATCGTCTTGCCGGCAAGCGCCTCCTGCACCTTCGGATCCTCCATTGCGAGCGCTGCGACTGTTTGCTCATCGGCGCCCTGCGGAATCATCAGCTTCGCTTTGATCTTGCCGCAGATCTGGACAACGATCTCGACCTCATCCTCGATACAGAGTGCCGGGTCGAAGCTGACCCACTCCTGCTCATTCAGGATGCCGAAGCCCATTTTCTCAAAGAGCTCCTCGGTGACATGCGGCGCAAACGGATTCAGCAGAATCAGGAGCGTGCGGTACTCTGCCTTCGTGACACTGCCGGTCGCATAGATATCGTTGACCAGCGTCATCATCGCGGCGATTGCGGTATTGAACTTCAGCCCCTCGATATCCTCCGAGACCTTGCGGATTGTCTTGTGCATTTTTGTCTGCATCTCCGGGCGGTAGGCGTCGCCCTCGGTGACGATATCCTGCATTGCCCAGATGCGGTCCACGAAGCGCTTGCAGCCTCTCACACTGTTTTCGCTCCAGGGCGCTGCCTTTTCGTAGTCGCCCATGAACAGCACATACAGCCGCAGGACGTCTGCGCCGTACTGATCGACAACGTCGTTCGGGTCGATGACATTGCCCTTCGATTTCGACATTTTGTCGCCGTCCGGTCCGAGGATCAGGCCCTGCGCGGTACGCTTTGCATAGGGCTCTGGGGTCGGCACGACGCCGATATCATAGAGGAACTTATGCCAGAAGCGGGAGTAAATCATATGTCTTGTGACATGCTCCATGCCGCCGTTGTACCAGTCAACCGGCATCCAGTATTTCAGCGCGTCCATATCCGCGAGGCACTTGTCGTTGGTCGGGTCGCAGTAGCGCAGGAAATACCACGAGGAACCCGCCCACTGCGGCATCGTATCGGTCTCGCGCTTCGCCTTGCCGCCGCACTTGGGGCAGGTGCAGTTCACAAAGGAATCGAGCTTTGCAAGCGGCGATTCGCCGTCTGTACCCGGCTCAAAGTTCTCGACGGGCGGCAGTCTGAGCGGCAGCTCCTCATAGGGCACCGCGACTATGCCGCAGTCAGGGCAGTGAACCAGCGGAATCGGCTCGCCCCAGTATCTCTGGCGGTTGAATGCCCAGTCCTTCATCTTATACTGCACGCCGGCTTCGCCGCAGCCCTTCTTCTCCAGAACAGTCAGCACCTTCGCAATCGAATCCTTCTTGTTGGTCAGGCCGTTCAGCTCATCGGAATTGACCATTTCGCCGTCGCCGGTATAGGCTTCCTTCGAGATATCGCCGCCCTTGATGACCTCAATGATGTCGATCCCGAATTTCTTTGCAAATTCATAGTCTCTCTGGTCATGTGCCGGCACTGCCATAATCGCGCCGGTACCGTAGCCCATCATGACATAATCGGAAATATAGATCGGGATTTCCTTGCCGGTCAGCGGGTTAATTGCAGTCAGCCCGTCGATCTTCACGCCGGTCTTGTCCTTGACAAGCTGGGTACGCTCGAATTCTGTTTTCTTTGCGCACTCTGCCTGATACGCATCCAGCTCGTCGATATTTGCAATCGCGCTGCGGTATTTCTGGATCATCGGGTGCTCCGGCGCCATGACCATGAACGTCACGCCGTAAAGCGTATCCGGTCTTGTGGTATAGATGCGGAGCTGCTCATCCTGCTCCTTGATTTTGAAATTGACAAATGCACCGGTTGATTTTCCGATCCAGTTCTGCTGCTGCAATTTGATATTCGGGAGATAATCGACGGTCTCCAGCCCTTCGAGCAGCTTATCGGCATACTCGGTAATGCGGAGATACCAGACCTCCTTTGTTTTCTGGACGATATCGCTGTGGCACACATCGCACTTTCCGCCCTGAGAGTCCTCATTCGAGAGCACGACCTTGCAGCTCGGGCAGTAATTGACCAGCGTTTTATCGCGGAACACCAGACCGTGCTCAAACATCTTGAGGAAGATCCACTGTGTCCATTTATAGTAGCCCTCATCGGTTGTATCGACAACACGCGACCAGTCGAAGGAGAAGCCGACGCGCTTTAACTGTCCGGTAAACTTCTTGATGTTCTCATCGGTAACCTGTCTGGGGTGTACGCCGGTCTTGATTGCGGTGTTTTCGGTCGGGAGGCCGTAGGCATCAAAACCGATCGGGAACAGGACATTATAGCCCTGCATCCTGCGCTTTCTGCTGACGACTTCCAGCCCGGAATACGCCTTGATGTGTCCGACGTGCATACCGTGGCCGGAGGGATACGGGAACTCGACCAGCGCATAGAATTTCGGCAAGGTGTAGTCATTCTTTGCGCGGAAGGTCTCATGCGCCTCCCAGTATGCCTGCCATTTTTTCTCTACCTCAGAGAACTGATATTCCTGCATTTGATAAAACCTCGCTTTCAAAGGATTGGATAAACCGTATCAGAATAGAAAATCAAAATGCTTTTTGACCTCCGGATGGAATGCAAGCACACACGCCGCACCCATGTCGATGAGTCCTTCCAGTGCATAGATCAGGTATTGATTCAGCCCGATCAGCTTCAGATTTGTCGGCATATTCGTGCAGGCAACCAGCATCAGCAGCACAGCAATCACCATATTGCTGTATTTCAGTCCGATAAAGAATGCGATCAGCGCTGCAATGCCGAGCACCAGCGGCTTGATGCTGCCGCCGAGCACGATAAAATTGAAAATCGGTTTGATTATCATGTAAACTGCGATGCCGACGCTGATGAGCTGTCCGGTGCTGCGCGGAAAGCTGAGATCAGGCTTCTGCATTTCACTCATGCGTTCGTCTCGCCTCCGTCAATCAGCAAACCGGAGATATCGACCTGCTCGCCGTCCGCCCAGAGATGCTCTAGGCTATATTCCTCTCTGGTCTGCGGATAGAATACATGAACCACAATGTCGCCGTAATCGAGCACGATCCAGTTTGCGGCGCGGACACCCTCGATGCCGCGCGGCTCAATACCGAGCTGTCCGAGCTGGAAATCCACCTCATCCGCCAGCGATTTGACCTGTGTTGTACTGGTACCGGTTGCAATGATAAAATAGTCTGCGATAATCGTCAGATTTGTGATGCCGATCACCTTGATGTCGGTCGCTTTTTTCTGATCGAGAATTCTTACGATTTTTTCGAGCTTTTCCTGAGTCGTCATGGGATACCTCCTTTATTTGGGTTATTTTTTCAGTTTCTGCTCTGCCTTTTCGGCAGTGCGTTCCAGATAGTAATTATACGCCTCAACGGTCGAGACCGGAATCGGCGTACCCTTTTTCAATACGCTTTCGATTGCAAATTCAAATGCAAACAGCATCGCTTTGTCAAGGTCATTCTGCGCCATTTTCCGCAGCCTGTCCACATCCCGATAGGTTCGGTCCGCCGAGATCAGATCCGCCATATAGACGATCTCCTCCAGCCGCGTCATATTCGCGTGCCCGACGGTATGCCAGCGCGCCGCGCTCAGCACCTCTGCATCCTCAATGCCGAGTTCCGAATGCATATACGATGCCGCTGCGACGCCGTGCCAGACAGGCTTGCAGCGCCATTCTGTCCCGCTGACGGGGAACGGACCGCTGCGCATCAGCTTTTCCTGCTCCGGAAAGGGCAGCTCCTTGCAGCAGTCGTGCAGCAGCCCGGCAAGATATGCCTTGTCCGGGTCGGCGCCCCAGCGCTCCGCCAGCATATGCGATGCCCGTGCCACATTCACAGAATGCGTAAAGCGCTTTTTGGAGAGCCGCACCTTCAGCAGCGCGGTCAATGTGCGCACCTGTTCATTCTGCTCCGCTTTTCCCATGCAGTTCACGCTCCTGTTCAGTCCGGTATAGTCCGTGGGTCTGTATATATTGTACTACATTTTCCGGCAAAACGCAAGAGCAATCTTCATCGTTCCGGATTTTTCCGCGAATTTCCGTCGAAGAAACCGGAAATGCGGCTGCACGCAGAATCCGGATTTTCGCGCCGGGAACCTGCTGTTTCAGCATCTTCGCCTTTTCTCTGAGTGCCGGCAGATCGCCGGTTTCCCGCGAAACAGCGCAGATTCCTGCCATGCGCAGAATCTCCTGCCATTCCCGCCATGCATCAAAGCTCAGCAGCATATCACTGCCGATCAGCAGCGTCCATTCGGTATCCGGCTGCATCCCGGTCAGTGCGCGGAGGGTCTCGACGGTATAACTTTTGCCCTCCTTCCGGATCTCGTAATCCGAAACCGCCATCCACGGATATATCTGCGCTGCCAGTTTGCACATAGCAAAGCGGTGCTCCGCCGGTGCATATTCGGCAGTGCTTTTGTGCGGCGCAGTGCCGGCTGGCATCAGCAGAACGCCATCGAGCTTCATGCCGCGCTTCACTGCCTTTGCAAGATGCAGATGTCCGAGATGAATCGGGTTGAAGCTGCCGCCGAATAATCCGATCCGCCGCATCATTTCTTCGCTTTCTGTGTCACAAGCTGAATCACGGGCTTTTTCGGATGCGGCTTATACAGCACAAAGCGGTTTCCGATTGCGCAAACCACCTCGGCACCGGTCTCGCCCGCGATCATTTCCGCAGCCTCCCGCGCCGTAAATTCGCAGGTTTCGAGCACATGACCCTTAATCAGCTCCCGCTTCAGGAGCGCATCGGCAGCCTGTTTTGTCAGCTCCGCCGACATTCCGCCCTTTCCGACGGTCAGAATGCTCTCCATTTGATTTGCCATTCCGCGCAGCTGTGCGCGCTGTTTGCTAGTCAGCATAAGTATTACTCCCTTTATCCGCGCTGTTTCGCATCAGCGCCCGCGAAAATACGCGAGCACCTGCATCAGCGCATTGTGCCGGTGCGAGACCGCATTTTTCTCCTCTGCCGGAACCTCGGCAAAGCTCTTGTCGCCGTAACCGAATACAGGGTCATAGCCAAAGCCGTTTTCGCCGCGCGGTGTATGCAGAATACAGCCCTCAACTTTTCCTTCAAAGTGATGCGGCGTGCCGTCAGGGTCGATCAGACACATCGCGCAGGCAAAATGCGCCCCGCGCTGTCCGTCCGGGACATCCTGCATCGCATCCAGCAGCTTTGCAATACGGTCGGCATCGGTCGCATTCTCCCCTGCCCAGCGGTGCGAATACACACCCGGTTCCCCGTTCAGCGCATCGACGGAAAGCCCGCTGTCATCGGCAAGCACATAGCACTGCATACCGTTCTGCTGCGCGGCATCCCAGATTGCCTGCGCCTTGATCTGCGCATTTTCAACGAAGGTCCTGCCGTTTTCCTCGACATCGAAATCAAAGCCCGCCTCACGCTGCGATATAACTGTAATATTCGTATCTGCGAGGATTTCGCGAATCTCACGCAGTTTATTCCGATTGTTCGTCGCAAGAATCAGATTCATCCCGCAGCCCTCATTTCTTTCTACGGAAGAATCCAAAGAAGCCTTTTTTCTTCGGCTGTTCTTCCTCCTGCGCAGGCGCTTCCGCCTCGGGCTCTGCATCGGATTCTGCTCCGTCATTGGCTTTTTCCGTATTTCCGTTTTCTGTCAGGCTCAGCAAGCCCTCTTCCGCGGAGACGCGCTCCTCCTCCGGAATACGCTCCTCCTCCGGAATCCACTCGCTCTGCGGGATTGCCTCTTCGGCAATTGTCTCATCTGCGGGGGCATCCTCCGGTTCCGATTCCGGCTCCTGCACTTCGGCATCCGGAATCGTCGGCTCCTCCTCAGCAATTTCTTCCGCTTCGGATTTTTCTGCCGTCACCTGCTTTGTCTCTGCGGTGTCATCCGTCTCGCGGTCAAACAGCGCATCAACAAAGCTCTTTGCCTCAAATTTCTGGAGATCGTCAATGCCCTCGCCGACGCCGATCAGCTTGACCGGAATGCCGAGTTCATTGCGGATTGAGATGACGATGCCGCCCTTTGCGGTGCCGTCGAGCTTCGTCAGAACGATGCCCGTAATCGGCGCAACTTCCTGGAAAAGCCGCGCCTGATTGACCGCATTCTGTCCGGTCGTTGCATCGAGCACCAGCAGGCACTCCTTTGCGCAGCCCTCCGCCTCGCGGTCGATGATACGGTTGATTTTTGCAAGCTCCTGCATCAGATTCTTCTTATTATGCAGTCTGCCGGCGGTATCGCAGATCAGCACATCGCAGCCGCGTGCCTTTGCGGCAGAGATGCCGTCGAATACGACCGATGCGGGATCGCTGCCCTCTGCATGGCGCACAAGCTCGACGCCTGCGCGGTCGGTCCAGACGGCGAGCTGGTCGATCGCAGCCGCACGGAATGTATCCGCCGCAGCGACAATCACGCGCTTGCCCTCCTGCTTAAACTGATGGCAGAGCTTGCCGATTGTGGTTGTTTTGCCGGCGCCGTTGACGCCGATCACGAGAATCACGGAGGGGGTGGTGGAAAGGTTCAGCCCCTCGTCCTCTCCGAGCATTTCGGAGGTGATCTCCTGAATCAGACCCATGATATCGTTCGGGTCGGTGATGCCGCGCTCCTTGACGCGGTCGCGCAGCTCGTCGCAGATCTGCACAGCGGTCTCCGCACCCATATCGCCCATAATCATGGTCTCTTCGAGCTGCTCGAACAGATCCTCGTCGATTTTGGTAAACGAGCCAAGCAGCTTGCGCAGCCCGTTAATCACGCTGTTGCGCGTCTTTCGCAGTCCGTCCCGGATCTTCGCAAAAATGCCCATAACCAGCCTCCTTTTTAAGGTGATTCATAACGGGGACTTCTCCCCCAAACCCCTGCCGGAGGGATACGGTCCCTCCTTGTTCCAATCATTCTGATGATTCCGGTGTTATTCGGTGATCGCAACGCCGTTCTGATCAAGCCGCAGCAGGCGGGATACGCCGTCCTCCTGCATGGTAACGCCGTAGAGGACATTTGCCTCATCCATTGCACTGCGGCGGTGTGTGACAACAACAAACTGCACCTGTCCGAAGAAATGCTTGAGATACTGCGCGTATTTGCGCACATTGACCTCATCAAGTGCCGCGTCGATCTCATCGAGAATACAGAACGGCGCCGGCCGCAGCTTCAATATGGCAAAATAGATGCAGATTGCAACAAACGACTGCTCGCCGCCGGAGAGTGAGATCAGATTTTTGATAACCTTACCGGGCGGCGCGACACGGATCTCAATACCGGATTCGAGAATATGCTCCGGATCGGTCAGCTCCAGCGAGGCGCTGCCGCCGCCGAACAGCTCGGTAAAGATTTCGCCGAAATAGCGGTTGATTTTCACAAAGCTGTCGCGGAAAATCTCGCACATATCGGAGGTAAGCTGTTCAATGAGCTGCTCCAGCTCCTGCTTTGCGTGCGCAATATCGGTGAGCTGCGCCGAAAGATCGGCATAACGCTCGGAAACCTCGCGGTATTCGTCCACCGCCGCGACATTGACCGAGCCGAGTGCCCGGATCTTTGCCTTGACGGAATTGAGCTGCGTTTCACATTCCTTCACATTCTCAATCGGTTTCGCCTGTGCCTCCGCCTCGGTGCGGGTCAGCTCATAGGATTCGCCGAGCCGGAACACGAGATCGTCAATCTCATGCTGCACGGTATTCTGCCGCTCCTCGACGCGGGTACGCTCCGCAGAACGCTTTTCTCTGGCGTCCCGCAGCGCATCCATGCCCTCGCGAATCAGGCGGGAATGCTGCTCCTTCTGCTCATGGTCACGGCGAAGCTGCCCGATTTTCGTCTGCATTTCGGTGATATGCTCGCGGCGGGCAGTCTGCCCCTCCTTCAGCGCAGCAATCTCCTGCTCTCTGGCGGAGATATTCGCCTTCTCGCGCCTGATATCCTCCAGCAGCGCAGCGAGCTGATCGCCCGCCTGCTCCATGGACTGCGCCATTGCGATTCTGCGGCGGCGTTCGCTTTCGAGATCCTTTGCAAGCTCTGCCGCTTTGATCTTATCCTCGGCGATTTTCTGCGAGAGCATTTCCTGCTCACTGAGCATCCGGGTTTGCAGGACGGAAAGCTCGCGCAGTGCGACTTCCTCCTGCTCAACCTGACTGTCGAGCGCAGACTTTGCGGTTTTTGCTTCGTTGATTGTTTCCTCTGTCTTCCGGATTTTCTCCTGCAATCTTGCGCGCTGTTCCGCTTCATTCTCCTGCCATGCTGCATCGGAATTTGCGCGTGCCTGCAATGCGGCGAGCTGCTGCTGCACATCATGCTCCTGCATCTGAAGCTCAGTGAGCATTGCCTGTGCGCCTTCAATATCGGTCAGCAGCTTTGCCCACTCCGCCTTGCGTTTTGCGGTATCGGCGCGGAGCTGCTCCTGCTGCGATTCCAATTCTTTGAGCTGCTTCGAGAGTTCTTCGAGTTCATGTGTCCGGGTAATGACGCCTGCCGAACGGGCAGCGGAGCCGCCCGTATAGGAGCCGCCCGCATTAACGACCTGACCGTCCAGTGTGACGATGCGGAAGCGGTACTGATACTGCTTTGCGATGCGCGATGCGGCGTCGATATCCTCCGCGACAACAATCCGCCCGAGCAGGTTCTCCATAATCCCGCGGTACCGTTCATCAAAGCGCACAAGATCGCACGCCAGCGCAACAAAGCCGTCAACGCCGTCCGGGTTCTCACGCAGCCGGCTGCCGCGAATGGTTGTCAGCGGCAAAAAGGTCGCTCTGCCGCCGTGGACATCCTTCAGATAGCGCATACAGCGCTTTGCGGTGTCCTCATTTTCGACGATCACATTTTGCAGTGCGCCGCCGAGCGCCGTTTCGATTGCAGTGCCGTATTCCGGCGCAACGGTAATGCGCTGCGCGACGGTGCCGTGAACGCCGTTGATTCTGCCGCCGGACGCAACTTTCAGGATCTGCCGGACGCTTCCGGCATAACCCTCCATATTCTGTTCCAGATCGCGAAGAATGTGCAGCTTTTGCTGAAGCTGATTGTATTCGCCGGTCACCTGATTCATTTTTCCGAGAAGCTGCTGATATTTCTGCTCCCGGATTCCCGCAAGCTGCTTACAGCCGTCGAGGCGGTTCTGCTGCTCCTTCTGCTTTTCATGAATGCCGTCGAGCTGCTTATTGAGCGTCTGCTCCTGCTTTTCGTAATCCTTCAGCCGCGCATTGACATCGGTGCTGTCTGCTTCGGCTCTGTGCAGCATCTCCTGCGTTTCTGCAAGTTCCCGTTCGGTGCCCTGCATCCGGACATCGGCTTCATTCTGCTGCAAATACAGCCGGCGCAGTGCGCTGTCCTGCTCGCTGATTTCCCCGCTGCGTGCGGTATTCTGTGCGGTGAGGATATCAAGTTCCTGAATCCGCGCCTGAATTTCGAGTGTCAGATCCGCCTGCCGCTTTGCCAGCGTTTCGAGAAAGGCATCCTGCTCTTTGAGCTTCTGTTCCCACTCGCCGCCGGAGTCATGCAGATCATTCTGCTGTGCCTGAAGCTGGCTGATGCGGTCGTTGCTGTGCTGCATCTCATTCTCGCACACTGCGATTTTCGCAGCAACATCTGCATTTTCCTGTTCCGATGCAACGATCTTATTGTGCAGCGTTTCGATATCGGAGGTCGCCTGCTGCATATCCTGAAACGCGAGCTGGAGCTTCTCCTCCTCGCGTGCATAATCACTCTGTAAATTCTCGTACTCCGCGGTCAGCTGCAAATAGCTGTCTGAGAGGGATTGCAGCTGTGTGCTGAGTATGCCGAGACGATGCACCCAGAAGGACACCTCCAGCACTCTGCGCTCCTCTGCGAGCACAATATATTTTTCCGCCTTTTCCGCCTGCGATTTCAGGGGACCAAGACGGCTTTCGAGCTCCTGCGCAATATCGGTCAGCCGGAGCATATTCTCCTCTGCTGCTGCAAGCCTGCGCTCTGCCTCCTGCTTGCGGTAACGGAACTTTGAGACGCCCGCTGCCTCCTCAAAAATATCGCGGCGCTCGTTGGATTTCGCACCGACGATTTCCGCAATTCTGCCCTGTCCGATGATCGCATAGCCGTCTCTGCCGAGTCCGGTATCCATGAACAGCTCATTGATATCCTTCAGGCGGACATTTTTGCCGTTTATCAGATATTCACTGTCTCCGCTCCGATAGAGCCGGCGTGTGATTGCGACCTCCGGCTCCGGATCGGCGAGCGCACGGTCGCTGTTGTCGATCGTCAGGGTGACTGCCGCAAAGCCCATCTGCTTGCGCGTTTTGGTGCCGGAGAAAATGACATCCTCCATGCTCTTGCCGCGCAGTTCCTTGGTAGACTGCTCGCCGAGCACCCAGCGCACCGCATCGCCGATGTTGCTTTTGCCGCTGCCGTTCGGTCCGACAACCGCCGTAAAGCCCTCGTCAAAGCTGAGACTGATTTTATCGGGGAATGATTTGAAGCCTTGCAGCTCCAGTGATTTTAAGTACATATATGACTTCCCTTTATGTTCATTTCGGGCTGAGCTGAACCGAACTGACCATCTGCTTTACCGTCGTATCATCTGTACGGAAGACGATGAAAATTTTGTCACTGCGGCTGTCATCCGGATAAACCGTCAGAGTCCAGTCGGCGACTGCGCTCACGAGCTTTGAGCGTGCGCGGCTGACATAGCTCTTTGCGCCGCTGACGGCGAGCTCCCAGGTGTCCTCCATCTCCCATGCGCCGTTTTTTTCGGCAGCCAGCTCTTTGAAAACCTTGCGGTCCATGCCGCGCAGCTTCATACAGTCCTCCGGCATCAGCGTTCCCTTGCTGTACCAGAGCAGCTCTGTCCGCGCATCGGTATCCGTCGGAAACGGCGCACCGACTGCATCAAAATAGCTGCGGTAATCTGCTTCCGCATATTTCTGCGAATCCCACGGATTCACATACTGCGACATCAGCGTCTGATCGTGCCGCGTCAGAAAAACTGCCGTTTTGCCGTCCGCATCCAGAAAACTGCGCCCGTTCTCCCGCAGCGTATAATCCGCCGGGACAGAAATGCTCAGCCCTTCTATCGTATACGGCACAAAATCCGACGGCACACTGTACGGCGTAAACACCGGAATTGTTTTTTCAATATTCCGGTATTTCCATTTCACCTGAAGATAGGTAAACAGCCCCGGCACAAATGCAAAGATTGCCGCACCTGCCGCGGCAGCCGCGCCGCCCGCAATGCACAGGATTTTTACCGTTTTCTTCATGTCAGCTCCTTTCACCGTGCCTCAGCCGGTGATCTCGCCCATGAGCAGCAGCGCTTCCTTTGCTGCCATCTGCTCTGCGATTTTCTTGGAGCGTCCTGTTCCTCTGCCGATGACATTGGAATTCAGGCGCACCTCCATCTGAAACTGCTTTGCGTGATCGGGTCCCTGCTCGCCGACGAGCACATACTCCACATGCTCCTCGGGATTCTGCTGAATCACCTCCTGCAAGGCAGTTTTGTAATCATGAAACGCCTCGGAGGGGCGGTCAAACTGTTCGGGGAGAAAGCGCAGGATATACGGCGTTACGGCTTCATAGCCGCCGTCGAGAAACATCGCGGCAATCACCGCTTCAAACGCATCCGAGAGAATCGACGGACGCTCTCTGCCGCCGGACTGATCCTCGCCGTGTCCGAGCAGGAGATAATCTCCAAGTCCGATTTCCTTCGCCCACTCAAACAGCGATTTCTCGCAGACCAGCGAGGCGCGGATTTTGGTCAGCTCGCCCTCCGGCAGATCGGTGCAGTTGCGGAAGAGATGATTCGATACGACGACGGAAAGCACGCTGTCGCCTAAAAATTCCAGCCGCTCGTTGCAGTGCAGCGTGCGCTTTTCATTGGCATAGGAAGAATGACAAAGCGCCTCTGTCAGCAGCGACTGATCCTTGAATCGGTAGCCGATTGCATTCTCCAGCTCTGTCTGCGGTTTCACTTGCATGACAGGGATGCCTCCTTTGCTGATTATTACTCCTGTGAAGCTGCCTTTCTTGCAGCGAGTGCCTCTGTGATGGTCTCACAGACTCTGCCCTCCGCGCAGTTTTTCGCCTGCCGGATGGCATGGAAGAAGGCTTCGCCGTCGGAGCTGCCGTGCGCCTTAATCACAGGCTTTGCAATGCCGAGCAGCACCGCGCCGCCGACCTTCTTGTAATCAAACGTATCCTTGAAATTGCTCAGCTTATCCATCATAAACAGCCCGCCGAGCTTGCCGACGCCGGAGAACAAATCCTTCATCTTTGCGGCAAAGAATTTGCCCATGCCCTCATAGAGCTTCAGAACAATATTGCCGGTAAAGCCGTCGGTCACGAGCACGTCTGCGATGCCGGCGGGAATTTCTCTGCCCTCGATATTGCCGATGAAGTTGATCTCCGCATTTTTCATCAGTGCATAGGCTTCCTGCTCAAGCTCTCTGCCCTTGCATTCTTCCGAGCCGTTGTTGATGAGCGCGACACGGGGCGTATTGATCTGCATGACCTTTTCCATGTAAATGCTGCCCATAATGCCGAACTGCTCCAGCATTTCGGGTCTGCATTCGACATTGGCTCCGCCGTCCATCAAAATGGCATGGCCGGTCGCGGTCGGCAGAATCGGTGCCATTGCAGCGCGCTTGATTCCCTTGATTCTGCGCGGAATCATCGTCGCACCGACCAGCAGCGCACCGGAATTTCCCGCAGAGACAAAGGCATCGCCCTCACCGTTTTTCAGCGCTTCGAGACCGAGCGCCATCGAGCAGTTTTTCTTTGCCTTGACAACGTCCGTCGGCTGATCCTCCATTGTAATGACCTCTGTGGTATGGAGCACAGAAATTCCGCTCAGTGAAATATTCTTCTCCGCTGCCTTCTCGCGGATCAGTTTTTCGTCGCCGCAGAGCACGACCTCGACGCCGAGCTCCCTGACCGCTCTTGCTGCGCCCTCAATCGGGCTGAGCGGTGCATAATCGCCGCCCATTGCATCTAAGATAATCTTCATTTCTCTACCTCTTATTATTCACGCCGTATGGATGACGCGGTCCAGCGCTTCCAGCGCTCTGTCGGCATATGCCTGATACTTGCGCTGCTTGCCGTCCTTCCCGCGAAATTTCCCGTCAAGCATCGGCAGTATGCCCATATTTGCGCCCATCGGCTGTAAATTCTCGGTATAGGGGTCTGTGATATAGGCTGTCAGCGCCCCGAGCATGGTCTCCCGCGGCAGAATCAGCGGCGCTTCGCCTTTCATTCTGCGGACTGCATTCAGCCCCGCGAGGATGCCGCTGCCTGCGGATTCCATGTACCCCTCCACGCCGGTCATCTGTCCGGCAAAGCGGATGCGGGGCTCGCTGCGCAGGGAATAATCCGGATTCAGCAGCTTCGGGGAATCGAGGAAGCTGTTGCGGTGCATGACGCCGTAACGGATGAATTCCGCGTTTTCCAGCCCCGGAATCATCGAAAATACGCGCTTTTGCTCGCCCCATTTGAGATTGGTCTGGAATCCGACCAGATTCCAGAGCGTGCCCTCGCGGTTTTCCTTGCGAAGCTGCACAACGGCATAGGGTCTGAGACCGGTGTGCGGGTCACGCAGCCCGACCGGCTTCATCATGCCGTACCGGATTGCATCCTCGCCGCGCTTTGCCAGCACCTCAACCGGCATACAGCCTTCATACACGCGCAGCCCCTCCTGCTCAAAATCGTGCAGCGGTGCGGTTTCCGCGTGAATCAGCGCGTCGTAAAACGCGAGATATTCTTCTTTTGTCATCGGGCAGTTCAGGTAATCCGCGGTTCCCTTGTCATAGCGCGAGGCATAAAACGCACGCTCCATCGAGATGCTCTCGCCGGTCACAATCGGCGCAGCGGCATCGAAAAAGGAAAGGGATTTGCCTGTCAGTGCCGCAATCGGCTCATGCAGCGCATCAGAGGTCAGCGGGCCCGTTGCGATGATAACCTCGCCCTCCGGAATCTCCGAAACCTCCTGCGATACAACGGCAATCATGGGGTGTGAGCGGATCTTCTCTGTAACTGCTGCCGAAAACAAATGCCGGTCAACTGCCAGTGCGCCGCCCGCCTCAACCGCGCATTCCTCTGCGCAGGGCACGAGCAGCGACCCCAGCCGCCGCATCTCCTCCTTGAGCAGACCGGCAGCGGAATCAATCCGCGACGCCTTCAGTGAATTTGAGCAGACCAGCTCTGCAAAGTTTTCGGAATGATGCGCCGGAGAAAACTTCTGCGGCTTCATCTCATACAGCGTAACCGGAATACCCGCCTGCGCGATTGCCCATGCCGCTTCACAGCCGGCAAGCCCCGCGCCGACGACCGTTACCCTGCTCACAGCGGCCGCTCGTAGCCGCAATCCGGTTTTTCGCAAACCAGCTTGCCGGCTCTGCCGCCCTTTTTGAAGAGCGTGTTATTGCATTTCGGGCAGCGCTCCTCGACCGGCGTGCTCCATGTCATGAAGGTACACTCCGGGTAGCCCTCGCAGCCATAGAAGCTGCGTCCCTTTTTGGATTTTTTGAGGATGATCTTCTTGCCGCAGACCGGGCAGAAGCCCTTTGTCGGCGTCACGATCTTCTTCGTATTGCGGCAGTCCGGGAATCCGGAGCAGGCAAGGAATTTGCCGAATCTGCCGATTTTAATGACCATCGGCTTGCCGCAGAGCTCGCAGACCTCATCGGTCTCCTCATCCGGAACGCGCAGCCGCTTGCCGTCCATCGCCTTTTCTGCGCTGCTGAGTGTTTTCTCGAAGCCGTCATAGAATTTGCGCAGCGATTCCACCCAGTCGGTCTTGCCCTGCTCAACGCCGTCGAGGTCGCTCTCCATTTCAGCAGTAAATTTCACATCGACAATCTGCTTGAACTGATCCTTCATCAGCTCGGTCGTGACCTCGCCCAGCGAAGTCGGCCTGAGCTGCTTGCCGTCGCGCTCAACATACATACGCGAAAGAATGGTGCCGACGGTTGCGGCATAGGTGCTCGGTCTGCCGATGCCGTTTTCCTCAAGCGCTTTAATCAGCGTCGCTTCGGTATAGCGGGAGGGCGGCTGTGTGAAGTGCTGGTTGCCGCTGATTGCCTTGACTCTCAGTGGATCGCCCTCTGCGAGCGGCGGCAGTTCCTTGTTTTCCTCTTCGGTCTGCGCACCGTCCTTTGCCTCCACATAAAGGCGCGTAAATCCGTCGAATTTCACGCTGAAGCCGGATGCACGGAACAGGCAGTTCTTTGCCGTGATCTCCGCAGAAACGGTATCAAGCTGGCAGTTTGCCATCTGGCTTGCGATGAACCGCTCCCAGATCAGCTTATAGAGCTTATACTGATCCGCTGTCAGGCTGTCCTTGACGCGCTCCGGCGTCAGGTTCGGCATGGTCGGGCGTATCGCCTCGTGCGCATCCTGTGCGCCTTTTTTGGTCTTGAAGCTGCGCGGCGATGCGGGCAGATACGACTTGCCGTAAGCGCCGCGGATATACTCCGCTGCCGCTGCCTTTGCCTCATCGGAAATACGCAGCGAGTCGGTACGCATATAGGTAATCAGACCGACCGCGCCGAGCTCCGGCACTTCAACGCCTTCATAGAGCTCCTGTGCCGCCTTCATGGTGCGGCGCGCTTGGAAGCCCATGCGGCGGGATGCCTCCTGCTGCAAGGTCGAGGTGATAAACGGCGGTGCCGGCTGACGGCTGGTCACACGCTTTTTCACGGATTTTACGAAGAAATCGGCATTTTCGAGCGATTGCAGAACGGCATTTGCCTCCTCACCGGTCGCGAGCTCCGCCTTTTTGCCGTCGATCTCCGCGAGATGTGCAGAGAAGATCTTGCGGGAGGATTTCGCGGTCATTTTCGCGTCAACGGTCCAGTATTCCCGCGGCTTGAATGCGCGGATCTCATTTTCCCGATCCACGACCAGTCTCACGGCAACGGACTGCACTCTGCCGGCAGAAAGTCCCCTGCGGATTTTCCGCCAGAGGAACGGGCTGAGCTGATAGCCGACGATCCGGTCGAGGATACGCCGTGCCTGCTGCGCATTCACCAGATCAAGGTCGATCTTATGCGGATGCGACATTCCGCTCTGCACGCCGGTTTTTGTGATCTCATTGAATTCCACGCGGTTATTCTGTTCGATATCCAGACCGAGCAGTTGTGCAAGATGCCACGAGATTGCTTCTCCCTCGCGGTCCGGGTCCGTTGCGAGCCAGACGCGGCTGCTTTTCTTTGCGCGGGACTTCAGATCCTTGATGACATCCTCTTTGCCCTTCATCTCGATATAGGTCGGCTGGAAATCATGCTCAATATCCACGCTCAGCTTGGACTTCGGCAGATCCCGCACATGTCCCATAGACGCAACGACCTCAAAGCCGCTGCCGAGATATTTCTGAATAGTTTTTGCCTTTGCAGGCGATTCCACGATCACGAGTTCTGACATGTTTCTATCCTTCCTCTTGAAAAAGGGTTCATATTTTATCTCCCGTGCCGCACGGCGCGGTACTGCTTTCCGAACAGCGATTCCACAAAGCCGGAAAGCTCCAGCGAGAGCAGTGTATTTAAGAGCTCTGACAAATCCATATCCAGCGCTTCGGCAATATCATCCGCATAGGTATCGCCGTGCTCTGTCAGATAGCGCACGATTGCCTGCTCCTGCGGATCCTCCGGCATCGGAGTCTCCGCTCCGGAATGTACCGGTTCTGCTGGTGCCGGATGCGGCTTGGCGGGGGCTTCCGGCTGCTGCGTCGCCGGAGCTTCCGCCGTTTTTTCTGCGGCATTTTCCGTCTCCGGCACAGGATGCATCAGCGAAAGCTGCAAATCTGCCGTATCCCCGTCCTCTGCAAGCAGCGGCTCCTCAGAAGGCACCGGCGGATAATAGGAATCATAGGGCGAGAGCAGGTCATCGGGACCCATCAGGGGCGCCGCGCCCTCCCGCAGGAAGGGAATCACGCCCGCATAGCGCAGATCGAACAGATCGGCAGGCGGCACACAGAGCACCTCTCTGCCCTGCTCCAGCGCACAGCGCGCCGTCACGAGTGAACCGCTCCGCGCAGCAGCCTCCATCACAGCGGTTGCATAGCAGAGCCCGCTCAGGATACGGTTGCGCTTTGGGAAATTTGCAGGAAGCGGCTGCACGCCCGGCATATACTCCGAGAGGAACAGTCCGTTTCCGGAGGTCAGCATCCGCTCTCTGAGCTGGCTGTTCTCCCGCGGATAATTCACATTGATGCCGCAGCCGAGCACGGCAATTGTCGGCAATCCGGTGTTCAGCGCAGCGGTATGCGCGAGCGTGTCGATGCCCTTTGCAAATCCGCTGACGACCGTAATATCATGTCCCCGCAGCCCCGCGATCATCGCCGCCGTGACCTCCTCGGTATACGGCGAAGGGCGGCGCGTGCCGACCACGGCGAGCTTCTGCGGCTTTTTCAGCAGCTCCGCATTGCCGAGCGCCGTCAGCAGAATGGGCGGTGCCGGAATATGGCGCAGCTCCTCCGGATAATACGGGCTCCGGATTGGCAGCAGCAGAATGCTGTGTGACCGGCAGTAGTAGACGATGCTGTCCGCCTCGCCGAGCGTATGCTCCGCCATATTTTTCGCAGCGGAATGCGGCAGCTCGCGAAGCGTTCCCGCCTGCATCGCGTCATAGAGCGCATCGGGAGAATCATAATCATGAATAAAGCGCGTCAGCCCGGGACTCCCCGCGCCGAACACCAGAGAAAGCCACACCCAATAGCGCAGCAGCTCCGGCTTTCCGTAAATCGTCTGCTGATCCATCATACGCACACTCCGATCTGCACCGGATGTCATCTCCGTGCCATTTCCCATAGGAACAGCCCCGCTGCCATTGCAGCATTCAGGGAATTGGATTCCGGCGACATCGGGATTGTCATTTTGCAGCCGCAGGCATCGCTGACCGCAGCGGGCAGTCCGTTGCCCTCGTTGCCGATCAGCACGCAGGCTCCGCCGGGATACGCCTCCGCAAAGGAAAAGCTCCCGAGCGGCTTTGTATCGCGGTCCACGACCGCCGCACAGGTTGTCACACCATTCTGCGCACAGGCGGCAAAAAAGCTGTCCGTATCGCGCACTCTGGTCAGCGGCAGACGAAACATCGCGCCCATGCTGCTGCGGATTGTTTTCGGGTTATAGAGATCGACGCACTGATAGAGATACAGCCCGTCAGCACCGAGCGCCTCCGCAGTCCGGAGCACCGCGCCGAGGTTTGATGGGTCCTGTACCTGATGCAGCATCATACTGAAGCTGCCGCGCTTCGGAATTTCCTCTCGCTCCGGCAGCATCTCCGCGACGGCAAACACGCCCTGCGCGTGCTCCGTATCGGAGATCTCGGCGGCGAGCGCATCGGAGAGATACAGCGTCCGCACCTGCGGTGCTGCGCCGCGCAGTGCATCGCCGTACTGCTCCGCCGCACGGGCGGTCAGCATCAGCGCCTGCACGCGGACGCCGGAGCCGATCGCATCCAGAATCAGCCTTGCGCCCTCCATTGCGAAGCAGCGGGTTTTCTCCCGGTAATTGCGGCTTCTGTTTAAGTGCCGGAAGGCAGCAACCGTTTTATTTTTCGTGCCGGTTTGCAGGAATTCGACCATTTGCCGCATGATTTCCAGCTCCTTTCAAGACCGCTAAACAAACACAAACACGCTCTGACGGTTTCCGGGAGAGCGTGTTCGATGATATTCATTACAGAGCTGCCTTTGCCTTTTCGACAATTGCGGTGAAGCCAGCCGGATCATGAATGGCAATCTCGGAAAGCATCTTACGGTTCAGCGTGATGCCTGCCTTTGTGAGACCGTTCATGAACGTAGAATAGTTCATGCCGTTGAGCTTGCAGGCAGCAGAAATACGGGTAATCCACAGTCTGCGGAAGAAGCGCTTGTTCTGCTTTCTGCCGATATATGCATACTGACCGGACTTCATGACAGCCTGTTTTGCCATCTTGAAGTGCTTGGATTTGCTGCCCCAGTAGCCCTTTGCCAGCTTCAGTACCTTATTTCTTCTCTTGCGCGTCATCATCGCGCCCTTAATACGAGCCATGTTCTTTATCCTCCGTAATCAACAATAATCTCCGCGGGAGCCCCGCGGCAAGCTTTCGTTCAGGTAATCCGCGTTCGGGACGGGGCTTACTTATAAGGAACCATCTCGCGGATGGTCGGTGCATTTGCGATGCTTGCGACGCCTGCATTTCTTGCAATGCGCTTAACCTTCTTATCCTTCGAGACAAGGCGGTGACGCTTATATGCGTGCTGGAACTTCACCTTTCCGCTGCCGGTGACCTGAAAGCGCTTCTTCGCACCGGAATGAGTCTTCACTTTAATCTTCTTAACCTTTACGGCTGCCATGGATTCGTCCTCCTTGAATTTTCGTTGTATATGATCGCGCTGCGCCGCGGCAGCGCTGCATATCATGATTTTTCGGCAATTCCCTGCTGCGGAATCAGGCTTCTTCCTGCTGATCTGCTGCGGGTGCTGCCGGTTCCTTTGTCTGCTTCTGCGGCTTTTTCTGAGATTTTTCAGGCTTTTCGGGCTTCTGCTGCTTCGGGGACATAAACATCACAATTGCTCTGCCCTCCATCTTCGGGGGCTTATCGACAACTGCGATATCGCCGACCTCATCGCGGTAGCGCATCAGCAGTTCCTCACCGAGATGCGGGTGTGCAATCGCACGCTTGCGGAACCGCACCGAGACCTTGACCTTATCGCCGCCCTGCAAAAATTTCTTTCCCTGTGCGACCTTGGTTTCAAAGTCATGGGTATCAATTGCGGAGAACATTCTGATCTCCTTGATTTCCACAGTGCGCTGATTTTTCCGTGCTTCTTTTTCACGCTTCTGCTGCTCGAAGCAATATTTGCCGTAATCCATGATCCGGCAGACAGGCGGGGTCGCCTGCGGGGCGATCTTGACCAGGTCAAGATTCTGTTCAAACGCGAGCTTCTGCGCGTCTCTCGCGGACATTACGCCCTTCTTCGAGTTGTCTGCATCAATGACCAGCACCTCGGGGTCGCGGATCTCTTCATTGATTTGCAATTCCTGCTTGCTAATTGCCAAGCACCTCCTTTGAATCTCGTCAGAAAAAAACAAATAGCAGAGAGTGCAGCCGGATTTCCGTTCTGCACTCTCTGCTTCACGTTCTGTATCGCACGGTTACGCACAAGTGCTGCCGTGTCTGAACCGATGAAATCAGATTACCGTTTTGCTGATGCGCTGACGGTGAGAACGAGCTGTTCCGCTTGCAATCCGATGATTATTGTACCTGATTTTGCAGGATTTGTCAAGGGCATTCCCCCTCTTTTGTGAGATTGCACAATCTCACACAGGGAAACCAAGGATTCTTCCGGCAAGATACTGAAGCAGCACCTTCAGATCACCGGTTTTGATATTCTCCTCGCCGTCGCATTCCGCATTGATAATGCCCTGTGCCGTGACGCCGGTTTCGGTATCCTCCGCGAGAATCCGCGCCAGCATGACCGCATCCAGAACATCGACTTTGCCGTCGTCATCGACATCGCCGGTCAGCTTACTGACTGCGGGCGGCTCGGTTGTTGTCGTTGTTGTTGTTGTTTCCTCGATCACCGGCGCCGGAACCGCAGCCGCGAAGTAATTGACCACGCTGACATCGGTGCCGTTGCTGCCGAGAGTCACGGTCTCGCCGGCTTTGAGTGCCTTCTCATAGACAAGATAGCTGACGGTATTGGAGCTTGCAAGCCAGATATCGCGCTCTGTCCAGCCGCTGAGCCAGTCGGGCGTAATGCCCTGCTCCGTCGGCAGGCGCAGGTCAATCAGCACATAGACCAGAATATCCTGCGCGGCGGTCAGCTCGGCGAGATTTCCGCCGTAGCTCTTGGAATCGCAGGCAGTCTGCACGAATTCGGCTCCGGCAAGCGGCGCATTCAGCGTTGCGACGGTAAAATCGCGGTCGCCGTAGATTTTGCTGCCGATTTTCAGATTCTTCTGGATGCTCCAGCTTCCGCCGTTTTTCGTATCATGCACGAGCAGCGAGCTGATGAGCGTGCCGGTATACTCCGGTTCCGTCTCCGGAACCTCCTCCAGCAGCGGCAGATTCACCACATTCTTGCCCCAGTTGCCGTACCATGCATAACCGGTGCGGCGCTCCTGGCTGATCTCCGAAACATCGTAATGCACCGAGCTGTCGCGGTCGGAGAACAGCGGAATCTGCTTGTCGATATCGTAAAACCGCGCCCAGAGCGGGTCGGCGTTTGCGTCCTGCACAACGACCTTGTCATCGCCCTGCGAGACAAATTTGATGCCGTACAGCGTCACCTTCTTGAACCATTCAATTGCTGCATTCACCGAGCGGATGAGATCGGCGCGGTTTGTTGCCTGCGCCTCTTTATAAAGGAACTGGATGACGCCGGCGCTCTCGCTTGTGCAGAGGGAGGGCAGCTCATAGGCGCGGGCAGATGCGGGCGCAAGCGTGTTTTCGTCGTGCTGCTGACACCATGCCGTCTTGACGCCGTTCACCTCAATCTGCATATCGAGCAGGCATTGAATCGCCTTTTCGAGCGAGGCTGCCGCCTTTGCGGAATAGCTGTCGCTGACCGCCGTGAAGTCGCCGGTCTTATCGCGCATTTCCTTCAAAATCTCCATAACATGAACATATGCGCCGTCATTCAGCGTAATATGCGCATGATAGGTACCCGGTGTGTTCATGCACTGCATGAATCCGCCGTTGCTGTACTGCATCTTGAACAGCGCTTCCACGCCCTTCATCGCAGCGTCGTAATATTTCTGCTGACCGGTCTGCATATAGGTACGCATCAGGAATCGGATCTGCGAGGTTGTCGCATCATTGTCGATTGTCGTATGTGACCAGTCGCCGGTGTGCGCGGTTGCCATGCCCTTCTGCCAGCCGCCTTCGGAGAGCTGATAGGTCAGGCAGTCCTCCGCGACCTGAATCGCCTCGCTTGTGCCGAACCAGTCCGCCGATTTCTTGAGGTATGTGCTCCACGGATAATCCGCCTCTGCCGCCGAAGCGGTGAGCGTATAGCTGTCGGTTGCAGGCTTCGGGAATTGCAGCCCCGATCCCTGCATCAGCAGCGCTGCACAGAGCACCGCTGCCGTTCCTTTCAGAATTCGTTGTTTCATTATATTTTCCCCCGTTTTTTTATTGGCAGGATGCTGTCATCCCGATTTTATTATATCGCAGGCGAGCCGGCATGTCAATGTCATATTGTCAGATTATCTATTGCATTATCCGCAATCCGCCCGTTCCCGCCGTTCATAAACAGTTTACAAAAACAATACAGTTTCTTTGGGTTGTTTTCGTTGACTTTTCCATGATTTTGTGATACAATTGTAAAGAATAGGGCAGATTGCTGAAAGAAAGGGGGCGGGCACTGTGGCAGGCACGATGATGTCGGCGCTGCTGATTACCGGTATTGTCACAACCGGCAGCGTGATTATCGCGATTCTGACAGACCGGCACGATAATGCTCTGCGCGAATTTGCCGTGCTCGGTCTCTTCTGTTCGCTGCTTTCCCTGATCTCATACTACATGGAGCTGAATACGCCGGATTTTCATGCGAAAATTGATGCAGTCAAGTTCGGATATTTCGGCAGAGTGTTCGTCAATCCCCTGCTGCTGATGCTGGTGCTGCGGTTCTATCAGTCGCGGATCAGCCCGATTCTTCAGGCGCTGCTCTTCGGCGTTCCGGTGATGACGCTTTGCCTGGTCTTTACCTGCGAGCAGAACCGGCTTTATTATGACAGCCTGCGGCTCTCGCCGGAGGGGCTGCTCGTGGTCGGCGCAGGTCCGTTTTACTATGTTTACATGTGCTACAATACACTGCTTGCGATTTCCTATCTCGGCTTCTGCCTCTATCACCGGGCAGGACTGCGCAAGCGGGAACGGCGCAATAACACGATTCTGCTCTGCGCCTGTCTGATTCCGTTTTTCTCGCTGCTGCTCTATCTCGCCGGGCTGACCCATAATTACGATATCAGCAACATCGGGCTGATGATCGGCGCACTGCTGATTGCCGACTCCATCTTCCGGTACGGGCTGCTGAATAAAGAGGAAATGCTGCAAAATATGGCTACCGGACTGATCTTCCTCGACAAAGAGAACCGGCTGGTCTATGCGAACAAAGCAGCCCTCCAAATCATCCCCGCGCTTGACTCGCACAATGTTCAGAGCGGCAATGTCGATCTCGGGCAGCTCTGTGAGCCGATGTATTCCGCGATTCAGGTCGGGCAGACCTCCTATCAGCGGAAAATTACCGAATGGAGCAGCGGCGACGGACAGCACGGCAAGCTCCTGACCTTTGATGATATTACCGAAATCCGTGCGAGACTGAACCGCGATGCCATGACCGGACTGCTCAATCACGCAACCTTTTATCCGATGCTGGACGACGCGATGAGCGAATTTGCACGCAGCAGAAAGCCGCTGACAGTCTCAATCGCCGATATCGACAGCTTCAAACGCATCAACGACACTTACGGCCATGCAAACGGCGACAAAATCCTCATCGCGCTCGCCGATCTGCTTCAGGAAATCTGCGGGCGGCACGGCGATGTGTTCCGCTACGGCGGCGAGGAGTTCGCCGTCATCTTCCGCTGTGGTTTTGATCTCGCCGAGAAGATTATGCAGAACGCGCTGGAGCAGTTTTCTGCAATGCAGTTTGAATTCATGGACAGCCCCGTAACATTCAGCTACGGCAGCGCACAGTATGACCGGACGGAAAACTCCGTGACGCTTTTCGACCGCGCCGACCAGGTTATGTATACGCGGAAGCGCGCATTCCATGCCCGTGAAAAGGCATCCGCAACGTGACACACCCCGCTTATCCCAACACACACAGAAAGGATCATTTCACATTATGCTTGGCTCTGATTACCGGGAACTGATTGTTCCGAAAACCGACAATACGCTTCAAAAAGCAGGAATTCTGATCGGCGGCGCCGCACTGACCGCCGTTCTGGTGCTCCTCTCCCTGCTGACCGGCTATATGCTCATCCTGTTTCTCGCAGCAGGCGCCGGCTTTGGCACATGGTATCTCTGGACCTGCAAGCGCATCGAATATGAATATGTCATCGCAGGCGATGAGCTGAACATCACGAAGATTCTCGCGCAGAGCCGCCGCAAGCCGATGATGGCGGTTTCCATTAAGAAATTCACCGCATTCGGCAAGCTCTCTGAAGCGGAGGGAGGCAGCGGCAGCCGGACGCTCGTGCTCGCCTGCTCCGCACAGGACAGCAGCGCATACTATGCCGATTTTGACCACGAATCGCTCGGCAGTACACGGCTGATCTGGACGCCGAATGACGATATTTTAGCGTATCTCAGCAAGCATCTCCCGCGCAATCTCGGATTCCGGTTCGATACATAATCAGCAGGAAAAACACGGAGGAAAAAGCTATGAGACTCGTCACACCGCTTGAAATGATGAAGCTCGAGGAGCAGACAGACCGTTCCGGCGTCAGCTACGATATGATGATGGAAAACGCCGGAACCGGGCTCGCGGAGCATCTTGCCAGTATCGCACTGGAAAAGGCACACGGGACCATCGTGTTCCTCTGCGGAAACGGCAACAATGCCGGCGACTGCTTTGTTGCGGCAGGTAAGCTGGCAAAGCAGTTTACGGTTATCGTCTGCCTGCTGAGCGGCGTCCCGAAAACGCGTACTGCATACACAAAATTCAAGCTGATGCGCAATGTTACCGTATTGGAGGAACAGGACGCAATCCGGGAAGCAGTCCGGGCAAACAAGCTGATTGTAGACGGCGTGTTCGGCATTGGCTTCCGCGGCGCGCTCGCACCGTTTGTGCAGGAGCTGTTCGGCATGATCGGGAGAGACGGGGAGAAATACTGCATCGCGGTCGATGTACCGAGCGGCGGCAGCGGCCTGAACGGCGCCGTTGCGGAAGGCACGCCGCACTGTGATATGACCATCACCTTCGGTGCTGCGAAAATCGGTCTGTTTCTGTCGCCGCTTTCCGAATACTGCGGCGCGATTTACCTCGTCGATATCGGCATCCCGGAGGATGCCTTCGCGACGCTCAGCTACCCGGTCACGCGCATTTCCGAAGCGCTGATTCATCGCGCACTGCCGCGCCGCCCTGCCAATGCGCATAAGGGGATGTTCGGCAAGTTGTTCTGCGTCGCAGGCTCGCGCAATATGCCCGGAGCTGCGATTCTCGCATCACAGGCGGCACTGCGCTGCGGCGTCGGGCTGTTCTGTCTCGGCTCCGATATCGACGTCTGCCGGCTGCTTGTCTCGCAGACGCCCGAAGCCATGATGCAGCCGCTTCCGACCGATCAGAACGGAATGCTGACGCCGGAAGCCGTGCCGAAGGTGCTTGAGCACGGAAAAGTCTCAAGCTGTGTGCTGATCGGCTGCGGGCTCGGACAGTCTGAGGCACTCAGGCAGGTTGTCTCCTCGCTGATTACGCAGCTCGACTGCCCGATCATTTTGGACGCGGACGGTCTAAATGCGATTGCATCCGGCATAGATATATTACACAGGGCAAAGGCGAAAATCGTCCTGACGCCGCACCCCGGCGAGATGAGCCGGCTGCTGCACTGCACAGTCGATGAGGTGCAGAAGGATCGCATGACCGCCGCAAAACGCTTTGCCATGCGCTTCCCGAACACGGTGGTTGTCCTGAAGGGCGCCGGTACGGTCGTTGCAACGGCAGAACACGCGTCCATCAACACAACAGGCAATTCCGGAATGTCAAAGGGCGGCAGCGGCGACATCCTCGCGGGCATGATCGCCAGCCTGACCGCACAGGGCATTGAGCCGGAAACCGCCGCACAGATCGGCGTTTATCTGCACGGGCTCGCCGGTGACTGCGCAGCGGCGGAATTCTCCCGCAGAGCGATGCTCCCCTCGGATATGATCCGGCAGCTTCCGCTTTTGTTCGGCGAATACGATTAAAAAGCAATGCACGAGGGCATTCCTCAGAAAACAACGGTTGTCAAAAAGCAAATCCATTCAAGATTCGGAGGCTTTGAGATATGAAACCGACTGTTTTTATGAGGAATGCCCTCGCTGTTTTTGCATCGGCGGGGCTGCTGCTGACGGGCTGCACGGCATCGAAGCAGGAGAGCGCATTCTCACCGCAGCTCCATGCATCGTACACGCTTCAGACCGAGATGACCTTCGGCGAAGGCGGAACTGCGTCCCTGACGCTGACACGCACACAGCCGGAGCAATGGGAGGCGGCGTTTTCCGATCCGCCGGCTCTCGCCGGAGTTGTCCTGTCATTTGACGGAAATGCGGTCGGCGCGAGCTATAAGGGACTGGCATTTTCCGTTCCGAAATCCGCGCTGCCCGCGAAAAATATGCTCACTCTGACGACTGAAATTCTCGACGCAATCGGCGCACTGGATGAGATTCCGTGTGCCGAACAGGATGACGGCACATGGGTCGGCTCCGGCGAATGCACCGGCGGCAGCTATACTGTGACCTTTTCCGGGAGCGGCGAGCCGGTTTCGCTGGAGATTCCCTCTCAGCCGCTGCGCATTCAGTTCACCGGCTATTCGGTGTGCAGCGATGCGCAAACTTCCTCACAGACAACCGATTCAGCCGTTACAGACACGACGGCAACATCAGCCGAAACAACAAAAGAGGGTACGTCGGAATGACGTACCCTCAATGTGTTTATGACGTTTTCACGTTCATTTTGATTACTTCTGGTTGCCGAGATCCTTGTACTGGATGGAGCCTGCCAGATATTTCAAGAGCTTGGACAGGTCGTTCGGCTTAACAGAGTTATCGTACTCAACGTCAGCATTCAGCTTGCCCTGTGCTGTGACGCCGCACTCCGTGTCTTCAGCAGCAACACGAGCGAGCAGAACAGCATCAAGAACGTTAACACGCTCTTCAATGGTAGCCTCTTGGGAGCAGTCGACGTTGCCCCAGTCAACGTCAGAGATGGGTTCATCGCCGCCTTCTGCGAGCGGAGCCTCATCCTCGAGGAAGCTCATGATCCATGCGAACGGGGAGTTCCAGTTAATGGTAACCTCGTTGACGGACCAAGCCTCGATGGAGTCAACGTAGCAGAGCTGAGACGGAATGTGGCCGCGCTTGTAGCCGAGACCCGCAACGTACGGATCCTGCATACCGGCGTTGCAGCCGCCGGAGAGAACGCCGGACGGAGCATACGGGAAGCTCTTGTCGTTCTCGTGAGACCACAGTCTGTGGTGCGGGTTGACGCAGTGGTAAGTACCGTAACCGGTAACGAAGGAGAAGTCCAGAGCGTTGCGGCCGAAGAGGTAGTCAACTGCACTGATGCAGCCGTTCATGTACTTCACATTGTTATCGGAAGCGTTGTAAGCATATGCCAGGACGATTGCGTTGTTGATGACCATGGAGTTGGAGCCCCACTCGTAGCCGTGAACAACCGGGTCATTGCCGTTCTCATCCTTCGGGATGTTGATCGGGTCAGTGAAGTCAGAACCGGTGTACGGAACGCCGAAGCCTTCCTTCGCCATCTGTGCGACATAGGTATCAGCAGCCTTGGTGATTGCGTTCTTAACCTTCGTTGCATTTGCAGCGGAGATCTTGTCAGAGTTCAGATACAGGGACAGTGTGCCCAGACCGGCAGTGTTGCCCCAGTTGAACGATGTGAACGTAGAGGAGTTCTCACCGCCGTTGAGGGATGTGGTCAGATCGTAAGCGCCGGAGTAGCTCTCGAGGTCAGTGAGGTAGGTCTTGTCGCCGGTCGTGATGAACAGCTCGCAGGCTGCCCAGTAGAAGTCGTCGCGTGCCTCGTTATCGCCGTAAGCACCGCCGCCGATTGCCTGATCGAGCGGAGCATAGAGCTTCGGATTCGCCTTAGCAGCTTCGTAGGTGGACTTTGCCTCAGAGAGGAACTGGTCAGCCAGAGTGGAATCATACGGCTTAAACAGACGTGCTGCCTGCGCGAAGCAAGCGGTTGCATTCAGGGTTGCGCAGACAGAAGGCGGTTTCACGATACGCTGGATACCTGCCCAGTCCTTGTCCTCCTGATAATCCCAAGCGTGAACGGCGAGGCCGGTCCACTTGGAGTCATGCAGCTTGTGGAAGACCATGCCGGTATACTTACCGGTGTCCGCGCCGCCTTCCGGTCCCTCATAGGTGGACATCTTGTAGGAGGACGGAACGATCATTTCCTCAAAGAACTTCAGCTCAACCAGAGTCTCATCGAGGATATCCGGCAGCTTGTTGTCGGTCTCCGGAACAACAACGACGCCGGAGCCGTTTGCGAACTTATCCTTGTCGGTTGCGTTGTCAGCGAGCGACCACTCATACATATTCTGGAGTGTCCAGACGGAGATACCGCCGTTAACGACGTACTTACCGTGGTCACCTGCATCGTACCAGCCGTCAGAAGCGGTAACGGAGCCGTTAGACTTCTGAACGTCGGAGCCGTCCTGCTTATAAGACGGGATCCACTTGTCCTGAATGTATGCGGTATCCGGGTTATGACCGAACTGGGAGTGTGCCAGAGCGGACTTGCTGTCGTTTGCACCGGTGGAGGTGATGTAGCTCTCAGAGATCGGCACACCTGCACGGTTCTGATAGAAGTAGTTGACAGCATCGGTCACGATGTCATCATAGATCTTGTTGCTGATCTTGAACTCATAGGAGTCCTTGGACTTGCCGTCGAGCGAGATGTAGTAGGTGCCCTCTTCCTTCAGATCGGAGAAATCGAGCTCTGCTGCATAGAAGCCGGACTCTGTATCAACAGAGGTCGCTGCGGTGGAAGTACCGGTGTAAGCAACAGCGCCGGTACTCGCATTGACGACATAGAACTTTGTTGCGGAGATCGGGCCGCCGTCGGTCTTGCCGTTCTTCTTCAGGTACTTACCGGTACCGCTGTGGAGCGTTGCCTTCTTTGCAAGGCCGGTGTAGTAGCCAACCTGGTTGACGTGAACCACGTTCTCAACCGGATCGGACTCGCTGACCCATGCATCATGGCCGGACTCATTGATCAGGCTCATGTTGTCAAAGGTAAGGACAGTATCGTTCGGGAAGCAGTCAGTCGGCTGGTGTTCGCCTGCGCCGCCGAAGTGGAATGCCCACTCAGCAGTCTCAATGGTCTGGCTTGCAGTGAACTCAGCGTCGATGGTCAGCTTCTGACCCTTCTTCACAGGAATCGGATCCCAGGAAGCACCCATGTCTGTGGCACCGGTGTAGCCGGACGCTTTGCTGGTTGCGCCGTAGTTGTTGTGCCAGACTTCGATGTTACCGGAGAAGTCGCCGATCTTGGTGTAGATCATGCCGTCGTTGCTGGCAGTCACCTCTGCGTGCAGCGAATACTTATCGCCGCTGCGGATGGTGAGCTTTCTGTGACGGAACTGGCAGTCCCAGCGGGATGCACCGCCGACAGCCGCGCCGCCCTTGTTGACGATCTTGATGTTATAGGTGCCGCCGTCGATGTCGAATGTGAGCTGTGCAGGCTGCGTGACACAGGTATGCCACGGCAGGCCGACGCCCTCATCGAAATCTGTCTGTCCGAGCATCTGAACGCCTGCCGCAGAAGCAGTCATAGCGATGCCCGGGAGCACAGCCACAGCCGAAGATGCCAGCATTGCTGCGGACATGACGCCGGTTGTGATGCGCTTGCCGAATGTTTTTTTCAGCATTTGTAGAAACCCTCCCGTTTTTTTTAATATATAACCGGAGCCAGTACGAGCTCCGCATTATATCCTTGTCAGACAAACAGCATACCCGCAAACGGTATTTCCGGGCGGCGATCCCGTGCATCGCGCCGGTTGTTTGCATTATACTATTTGTATTAAATTCTTGAGATTCTACCGCCGGAACGGCGCAGATCCTCACTGATTACATTATAATACAACTTTGAATTCTTGTAAAGCCCTTTTTGAAACTTTGTAGGAACTGTAAAATACTGTGTATGTTTCTTGTGCATATTACCTAAATTTGGGCTTATGGATATGTTGCGCACTCCGGTGCGGTTTCCTGTGCGTAAAGTTGTATTTCGTTCATTTATCGCAATATTTTACTATAAGTTGTTGATTTCGTGAGAAATTCCCGCCGCATTGCAAATAAATTCATATAATTTTCTGAAACCGTGCATTTTACTCTTGACAATCGTGCTATAATATGGTACAATCACTTTGGCACGTTAAAGCTATGACGTTTGAAAGCGTCAAATTGCGAAAGTGACTGTTTGCTCAGATCGGAGGACATTCTCATGTCAGCTTCTCAGATCATCACCATGGTCGTCGTTGTGATTTACGCGCTCGTCATGGTCTCGATCGGCATTATCACCTCAAGAAAAACCAAAAATGTCAATGACTTCGTCTTCGGCGGCAATAAGATCGGCCCGTGGATGACAGCATTTGCATTCGGCACCGCGTATTTCTCCGCCGTCGTGTTCATCGGCTATGCGGGGCAGTTCGGCTGGGGCTACGGCATCTCCGCTGCATGGATCGGCGTCGGCAATGCCGTCATCGGCGCAACGCTCGCATGGGCAGTGCTCGGCAAGCGCACCCGTCTGATGACCAAGCACCTCGATGCGAAAACCATGCCCGATTTCTTCATGAAGCGTTACGGCAGCTCTCCGCTGAAAACTGCGGCTGCCCTGATCGTCTTCCTGTTCATGATTCCCTATACCGCCTCGGTCTACAACGGGCTTTCCCGCCTGTTCGCGATGGCATTTGATCTGAAATCGCCGCACGCATATGAATATGTGATGATTGCGATGGCAGTGCTCAGCGCGATCTACGTTGTCCTCGGCGGATACTCCGCAACGGCAGTCAACGACTTCATTCAGGGCATGATTATGCTCGTCGGCATCAGCGCCGTTGTTGTCTGCGTGCTCAATCACAACGGCGGGCTCGGCGGCTCGATCGACCTGCTGAAGGAAATCGAACCGGCAGGCGGCGAAAAGGGTGCCCTCGCAAAGGTTTTCGGCCCCGATCCGATCAATCTGTTCGGCGTTGTCATTCTGACCTCGCTCGGTACATGGGGTCTGCCGCAGATGACACATAAATTTTACGCGATCCGCGATGAAAAGGACATCAAGCGCGGCATGATTATCTCGACTGTGTTCTGCCTGATCGTCTCCGGCGGCTGCTATCTGCTCGGCGGCTTTACCCGCCTGTTCAATACGCTGAATCCGGATGGAGACGGCGACAAGAGCGTCATCGCAACCCTCAGCAACGGCAAGCCGGAATTCGATGCTATGGTACCGAATATGCTGCAATCCGCGCTTCCGGCACTCCTGATCGGACTGGTCGTCGTGCTGGTGCTCAGCGCCTCGCTCTCGACGCTCTCCGCGCTGGTTCTGACCTCCTCCACCACCCTGACGCATGACCTGATCCGTCCGGCATCCAAAGGAAAAATGAACGAGAAAAAAGAGTTCATTACCATGCGTATTCTGATTCTGTTCTTCCTGCTGATCTCCGTTGTCATCGCAATGAACAAAAACGCTGCAATCACCACGCTGATGAGCTATTCCTGGGGCGCACTCTCCGGCTCGTTCCTCGGCCCGTTCCTCTGGGGACTTTACAGCAAGAAGGTCAGCCGAACCGCCGTCTGGGTCAGCTTTGCACTCGGCGTCATCACAACCACCGCGCATATGTGCATCTTCTCGTTCTTCCCCGAGCACTTCACCGGTCTGATCGACTGGGCAAAGAGCCAGCCGCTCAATCTCGCTTCCCCGATCAATGCCGGCGCACTCCTGATGATCCTCTCGATCGTCATTGTCCCGCTGGTTTCCCTGTTCACAAAGTCCTGCGAGAAGGAAACCGTAGACAATGCCTTTGCGGCATATGAGAAAGAGGAAGCATAACCCGCTGTCATAACAACAGAGCCCGGAAGCGTAAAACTTCCGGGCTCTCAGCCTGTCGATAAAGTCCTTCTCTTCAAAATACAGATACTGAAAAAGAAGAATATGTTATGGAAAAATGGGGGAAGGAAAACTCTTGTTTTCCTTCCCCCAAACCCCCATCTTTAGCGCTTTTGAACGCAAATAGGAGAATTCCGTGCTCTGCGGAGCACGGCAAGGGGCGCTGCCCCTTGACCCCGCAAACTTTTGAAAAAGTTTGATCAAAACTTCAAAAATGATTCTTAATGAAGTTTCTCGACAGACTGAGAGCCCGGAAACGTAAAACTTCCGGGCTTTTTCTGCGCGAAAAATACAGCGGCAATCGTTTTATTGGTGAAGAGCAAAACAAACCGCTCTTTCAGTGCACTGAGAAAAAAAGGAAGGTGATCCTGCAAGTGAAGCAAATCAGCTTTGAAGAGCTCATGACCGCGCATTACAATACGCTGCTGCGCATTGCCGTCCAGCATACGGGCAGCCTGGAAGAAGCAGAGGATATCGTACAGGAAACCTTCTTAAAGCTGCTCGAATCCGGAAAGCAATTCCGCGACGATGAGCACGCCAAGGCATTCCTGATCCGCTCGGCGGTCAACCGCTGCTTCGATTATCTGAAATCGGCACGCAGAAAGCGGAACATCTCCCTGACCGATGCGGAAGAAAACACCCTGCCCGCTGACAGCGGCGGATTCAGAAGCGAGGAGACACTGACCGTACTTGCAGCAATGCAGAAGCTCCGTCCCGAATACCGGAATGTCATTTATCTCTATTATTACGAGGAATATTCCATCAAAGAAATCGCTGCAATTCTGCGGAAAAGCAGCAACACCGTCAGCTCATGGCTGACCAGAGCGCGAATGCAGCTAAAGGAGGTTTTACAGGATGAACAAGACGATGTACCGGACAGCCATGCAGCAGATTTTCACCGAAAAGGAGGAGATTCTTATGAAGGCAAAGCAAATCCGGGCGCAGTATGATGCGCAGAACGGAATCACCGTCAAAAAACACAAATCCCGCCGCATCGCCCTGACGGGTCTTGCAGCAGCAGCCGTCCTGCTCGTCGGCGGTGCTGTGACCGTCGGCGCTGTGAACGACTGGAACTACGGCGCCGTTTTCAACCGGTACTTCACGGAAAAATCGGGCGAACCGGTTTCCTTCGATTACACCGGCATGGGGCTGAACATCGGAAAAGAGATCACGGGCGACGGCTTTACGCTGACCGTCCAGTCGGTCATGGCAGATTCGAGCAATGTGTATATTGCCTATGATATCGCACTGAGCCGCGAAATTTCCGAGACCGTCTGCCCCGATGACAGCACGACCGTGTCGCTGCTGCTGAGTCCCGCGATCATGGACGGGGATACAATGCTGAACCGCGGCGGCAGCGAGTTTCCCGCTGTGCGCGGCGATGACGGCATCTGGCACGGCATTACTGTCATCGAAAAGGATGCCGGAACCGACCTGAACGGCAAGCAGCTTGTGCTGCGCCATATCGCGGAGCAGGAGAGCAACAAGGAAGACGCCGATAAGCTCATTTTCATCGGCTATGATTACAATAATCCCGACGGAACCTGCAAGAAGATGCAGCTTTCCGCACCGGACTTTGATCTGCACTTTGATCTTTCCGGCATCACCGTGCAGCAGGGTAAGACACTGCCCTACGGCGGCACACTTCCGAACGATGCAAACAACAATATCTTTGATACGGTCACCGTGACGCCGTTCATGCTGCGATTTGAAAGCAGCGGTACGATAGGCGTAATGGATTCCGCACCGAAATGGGGTATGGTCTTCGACAATGATGCGATTGCAGTCAGCTATACGGCTGTTTATGCCGACGGCACCGAGCTCGCGCTGAGAAGAATCCGAAACGGCATGAACCATAGTATGACTGTTCGCAGACCGGACGGCAGATATGACTGGGATCTTGTTCGCACATACTGCTTCGACACACCGTTCTCCCTGGACGGTCTCACAGCAATCCGGATCAACGATACGGTCATTCCGATCGCATAACAGAAACCATCTGACAGATACACATAACGGCAAATGCCCCGAAGCGTGCATAAGCGCTTCGGGGCATTGTCTTTTTTATCCGGCAGTGATATCGCCGTAGCATTCCGGGCGCCGGTCGCGGAAGAGCCCCCAGTCGAGCTTCTCCTGCGCAATCCGGTCAAGATCATAGGTGTGCAGCAGAACGGTCTCCTCGCTGCGGGATACCTGCGCCGCAATCGCACCGGTTTCCGTTGTCAGAAAGGATGTGCCGTAAAATTGCAGCGCCGATTCCTGCATCCCGTTTTCCGGGCAGGGCGTCACGCGCTCAAGTCCCACACGGTTTGCCGCAATTACCGGCGTCAGATTGCCCGCCGCGTGACCCTGCATACAGGTCTGCCAGTGCGGTGCGCTGTCGGTATTGAGAATCGGCTCCGAGCCGATTGCCGTCGGATAAAACAGCAGCTCCGCGCCGTTCAGCACAAGCGACCGCGCCGTCTCCGGGAACCACTGATCCCAGCAGATGCCGACGCCGATCACCGCATAGCGCGTTTTCCATGTCAGAAAGCCGGTGTTTCCGGGTGAAAAATAGAATTTTTCCTGATAATAATGGTCATCGGGAATATGCGTTTTCCGGTAGACGCCGAGCAGTGTGCCGTCTGCGTCGATGACCGCCGCAGAATTGAACAGGCGGTTTCCGTCCCGCTCATAGAAGCTCACCGGCAGCACGACCGAAAGCTCCCGGCTCAGCTCCATGCAGCGGCGAACCGCAGGATTCTCCTCTGTTTTCTGTGCAAATGCGTAATATTCATAGCGGCGCTCCTGACAGAAATACTGCCGCTCAAACAGTTCCGGCAGCAGAATGATCTGTGCGCCCTCTGCGGCTGCCTTCCGGATCGCCCGTTCGGCTTTCGCAAGGCTCTCCGCCGGGTTTTCGCTGCACGCCATCTGCACCGCAGCAACCGTTACCTCTCTGCTCATAAGCATCTCCTGTTATTTCTTTGTCGCCTTGATAATCTTCATGCGGGTGAATTCCTCGCGCTCCTTATCCTCAAGTGCATCGGATATCGTGCGGATAATCTGCGTATAGCGCGGAATCAGCACCTCTTTCAGTGCATTGGCACGGCGCTGTGTTGCAGAAATCGCCGTTGCAAGGCGGAATACGCCGGTGTCCACCTCTGCGAGCATCAGCGTCATATTCCGCACCTGAATGAACGCGGCATATGCCTCGTCAAGCTGCACATTGGTATCGAGAAAGCCGTAGGGGATCTCGGAGGGCACCGCATCCGCGTGGGTCACAATCGGAATCTCAACGCCCATGACCGTGCGCGTTGCAATCTCAACGGAATTATCAAACGGGACGGCAGCAGCAAATCTGCCGACAACACCGAGTGTGATATTCGCCTCCTGCAATTTCGCATACGCCCGGCTATAGGTCTTTTCGATTGACCCGCGCAGCTCCTTTGCACGGTCTACAAGCTGCATCAGCTCGCGCACCAGCACATTGCGCTTCCGGTCCATGAGATCATAGCCGAGCTTGCTGAGTGCGAGCGAGCGCTTTGCCGCAATCAGATTTCCTTTTGTCGGGAATACCTGATCAGCCATTGCGCTCCCTCACCTTCTGAATCAGTGCCGCAGCAGCCTCGGGGTCATAGTGTTCATTCAGAACGGCATCATCCACACGGTCAAGCGCCGATTTCGGCAGCAGCGAAAGCAATGTCCAGCCGAGATCGAGCGTTTCCTCCATCGAGCGGTTTTCGTGGAAGCCTTGTGTCAGGAAGCATTTTTCAAAGTATCTGCCGAATTCGAGATACTTGCGGTCAAGCTCCGAAAGTTCCTCTTCACCGATGACCGATGCGAGCGAGCGTGCATCCTGCACCTGCGCATAGGCAGCGAAGAGCTGGTTCGAGACGGCAGCATGGTCGGCTCTGGTATAGCCCTCGCCGATGCCGTCCTTCATCAGACGGGACAGCGACGGCAGAACGGAGATCGGCGGATAAACGCCGCCCTGTTCAAGCCCGCGGTCAAGCACAATCTGTCCTTCGGTGATATACCCGGTCAGGTCGGGAACCGGGTGCGTGATGTCGTCGTTCGGCATCGTGAGAATCGGGAGCTGCGTCACGCTGCCCTCGATGCCTTCGATGATGCCTGCGCGCTCATACAGCGATGCAAGATCAGAGTACAGATAGCCGGGGAAGCCCTTTCTGCCGGGAATCTCGCCCTTTGAGGATGAAAACTCCCGCAGTGCTTCCGCATAGGCGGTCATATCCGTCATGACAACGAGAATGTGCATATGCTTTTCATATGCGAGATACTCTGCGGCGGTCAGTGCGCAGCGCGGGGTGATGATACGCTCGACAATCGGGTCATTTGCGAGATTCAAAAACATGACGACATTTTGCAGCACGCCGCTTTCGGCAAAGCTGCGGCGGAAATAATCCGCAACGTCATTCTGAATGCCCATCGCCGCAAATACAATCGCGAATTCCGCACCGGAATCCTGCGCAATTTTCGCCTGCTGCACGATCTGCACGGCGAGCTTATTATGGGAAAGGCCGGTGCCGGAGAAGATCGGCAGCTTTTGTCCGCGGATCAGCGTCATCAGGCAGTCGATCGAAGAAATACCGGTCTGGATGAAATTTCGCGGATACAGCCGCGAAACGGGGTTCAGCGGCGCACCGTTGATATCCCCGAATTTCTCCGGCATAACCTCGCCGAGACCGTCTGCGGGTCTGCCGGCGCCGGTAAAGACTCTGCCGAACAGGTCCTCCGAGAGCGGCATCTCCATCGGTCTGCCGGTAAACTGTGTGCGGGTATTGGTCAGCGAGAGACCGTGCGTTCCCTCAAAGACCTGCAAGATCGCCTTGTCGCCTTCGAGCATCGCGACTCTGCCGGTGCGTTCGGTGCCGTCATCCAGCACGATCCGCGCCATTTCATCGAACTTTGCGCCCTCGACATGATCGAGCACGATCAGCGAGCCGCTGATGCTGTGCAGTCCGAAATATTGCAGACTCATGGCAGTTACAGCACCTCCTTCTTCATCCCGCGCAGCGCGTGCAGCTTGCTGTCGATCTGCCGTGTCAGTGTATCGAAGCGCGCAAGCTCACTGTTCGGGATATCATATTTCACCTTGACAATCAGCTCCGGCACGCCGCTTTCGCGGATTGTGCTGAGCTCGACATGCTCTGCGATCAGCTTCTTTGCCTCATGATGAAAATGCAGAATCAGCTTCATCATCAAAAACTGCTTTCGCAGCGGGACATAGGTATCGTCCTTATGGTAAGCATTCTGCTGCAAAAAGCCGACGCGGATCAGGCGGGCGGTCTCGATGACCAGCTTCTGATCCTCCGGCAGCACATCCGAGCCGATCAGGCGAACAATGTCCATGAGCGTCTGCTCCTCTTTCAGCAGCGCACTCAGCTCGGTGCGGTATGCGTTGAATTTCGGATCGACCTCGCGCTCGTAATACGCCGCAAGATCGTCCATATACTCGCTGTAACTCATTGTCCAGTTGATTGCGGGATAATGTCTGGCATAGGCAAGTGCCTTGTCCAGTCCCCAGAAGCAGCGGACAAACCGCTTGGTATTCTGGGTAACCGGCTCGGAGAAATCCGAACCCTGCGGAGAGACCGCGCCGATGACCGTGACGCTGCCTTCTCCGCCGTTGAGCGTCTCATAGGCGCCCGTCCGTTCATAGAATTCCGAGAGCCGCGAGGGCAGATAGGCAGGGTAGCCCTCCTCTGCCGGCATCTCCTCAAGGCGGCCGGAGATCTCACGCAGCGCCTCCGCCCAGCGCGAGGTTGAATCCGCCATAATCGCAATATGATAGCCCATATCGCGGTAATACTCCGCGAGCGTAATGCCCGTATAAATCGACGCCTCACGCGCCGCAACCGGCATATTGGAGGTATTCGCGATCAGCACGGTGCGCTCCATCAGCGATTTGCCTGTGCGCGGGTCGGTCAGGGCGGTGAATTCTTCGAGCACCTGTGTCATTTCATTGCCGCGCTCGCCGCAGCCGATATAGACAATAATATCCGCATCGCACCATTTTGCGATCTGATGCTGGGTCATGGTTTTGCCGGTACCGAAGCCGCCCGGAATTGCTGCCGTGCCGCCTCTTGCAATCGGAAACAGCGTATCAAGCACACGCTGCCCGGTAATCATCGGGCGGGAGGGGGAGAGCCGTCTCGCAGCAGGGCGTGCCCGCCGGATCGGCCATTTCTGGCAAAGCGTCAGGGAATGCACCTTGCCGTCGGCATCCTCCAGCCGCACAATTTCATCGTTGATTCTGTATTTTCCGGATTTTGCCGCATAAACGACTGTTCCGGAAAGCGTCGGCGGCACCATGCACAGATGCAGAATGGCAGAGGTCTCCGGGCAGGAGGCAAAAGCCTCGCCGGGCTGGAGCACCGTCCCGACCCGCACCTTGACATCGACATCGTATTCCTTTTCCGCATCCAGCACCGGCACGGCAAGGCCGTCTCCGATAAACGCACCGGAGGCAGCCTCCAGCGCACGGAGCGGGCGCTCAATGCCGTCAAAGATATTCGTCATGATACCGGGGCCGAGCGTGACGGACATCGGCGCACCGGTCGGTTCAACGGGTTCGCCGGTCTGAAGCCCGGAGGTGCTCTCATAGACCTGAATCGTCGTCTCGGTATCGGTCAGACCGATGACCTCGCCGATCAGGCGGCGGTTACCGACATAGACCATCTCCATCATCGCAAATACGTTGGTATTGCGCACCTTGACGACCGGTCCGTTGACGCTGTATATCACAGGCTGCTGCATGATTCGTCACCCCCGTCAATTTTATGGTCGCGGTAGAAATTGCGGAACTTTGCAGCATATGCCTCATCGAGCGTATGGTTTTCGCAGCGTCTCCCGTCCGCAGAGAGCACCGAGAGACCGCCGATCCGGATTGCGGGGTCGGCACGGAATGTGCAGGATTCCGGCAGCAGCTTTGCGAGCTCCCCGCTGAGCGGCATATCCGCCTCCCGCAGCAAAATCACGGAATTTTCCTCCGGCTTCTGTTTTTTCAGCAGTCCGGAGAGCCACGGCGCATAGTCCGCCGAGGCAGTGAACTCCGCCAGTCTGCCGCGCAGATCCTGAAAGAGCTGCATCAGCAGGATTTGCCTGCGGCTGAGCAGCGCGGTTCTGCCGCGATACCCGACCTGTGACATCCGCTTCTGATATTTTGCTGTGATTTTCGCCTTATTTTCCGCGATCTCGCTTGCAGCCTCCGCCGCGCACTGCGCCTGTGCCGCACGCAGGGTTTCCTCTGCGGCGCGCTCCGCCTCCTGCTCGGCAGCGGAGATTTCCGCATCCGTGCTGCGGTTCACGGAATCCATGAACTGTATCAGCTTCTGATTTGCATCCATTTCAGATCAATCCATTCTGTATAAAGTCGGGGGAGTGAGGAGCTCACGCACGCCTCACTCCCTCCGTATCCGTTCGGATCAAATGTGTATCCCGACGGTTTCCGCCAGATAGCGGGAAATCGACGCGGTCATGTCCGCGCTGCCGTGACGGTCAGGAATGACGACCAGCAGCGGCTTCGCGATGCGCTCCTTGAGCGAAGTCAGCTCCGCATCGCAGAGCGCCGCGAGCTTTTCCGTCAGCATCACGACCGCAATTTCCTCATTCCGCATGAGACTGCCGAGCGCCGCAAGCGTCTCCTCCCGTTCATGGACGAGCGTTCCCTCAATCCCGGCGAGCCGCATTCCCATCAGCGTATCGGTATTGTCACTGAGAACAAAACAGCGCATATCAGCCCAGCTTACCGATAATCATAATGGCGATCAGCGTGCCGTAGATGCCGACGCCTTCGCCCAGTGCGACGAAGATCAGCGCCTTTGCAAAGGACTTCGGATCCTCCGCGAGCGCACCGATTGCAGCCGGAGCCGCGTTTCCGACGGCGATGCCGCAGCCGATCGAACCGACGCCGACGGCGAGTGCCGCAGCAAGATAGCCGAGCCCGTTCGAGGAGGAAGCAGCCGTTGCCGCAGCCTCAGCGGTATCTGCAAAGACCAGTCCGCCGACCGGCAGTGCGATTACAGCCAGCATAATTGCGCCGAATGCGCAGATATTCGCGAGCATTGCGCGGCGCATGGATTTGCCGTCCTTTTTCTTGTTGATGACGGCATAGACCGGCAGTGAAAGCATTGCCACAATCAGCAGCGGCAGCAGGATCAGTTCCAGAATTTCATAAACAGACATGGGATTTACCTCCTAAATTATACATTGGCAGTCTGCCCGGACTGCACGGTTTCGGAAATATCGTCAAAGCTGACAGAGACCGGCGTAAAGGGTCTGCCGTCGCCGTCATAGCAGCGGGAAAAGATCTCGTAGAATTCCAGACGCATGACCTGAATGCCGACGATCAGCCCCTCAAAACCCATGACGATCAGGTTGCCGATGATGACCGTGACGATGGATTTCTGATCGCCGCCGATCATATCCGCGATGGTCATGACAACCGCCATCAGACCCGCATGAGAGAAGACGAAGCCGCCCACACGGATAAAGGAGATTGTATTCGAGGTATAACCGATCAGGAATTCAAAGCACTCGAAGAAGTTTCCGGCGATGAAATCCGCAAGCCCCTCCGATTCGTACCGCTTATGCGCCATCCAGTGACCGAGCGGCTCCCGGAAGAACATCAGCAGCAGTGTCACGATGATAACCGGCACAGCCGCAGCCGTCGGCATGATCGTCTTTCCGGCAACGAGCCCGACGATCAGCAGCATCACGGTCGTAAAGAACGCAAGGCCCGCGACGCCGTTGTTGCCGAATATTGCCTCGGTATAATTGCGCCTTCGCAGATTGACGATGATGTTAATGAGCATCGAGATCGCGATAATGACAGCGCCGAGCCCGACTGCACCGTACACAAAGACATTCATGTTTTTCATTGCCTGCATCGGCAGATACGGGATGCCGGTTTTTTCCCAGAAGGGGTCAAGCGCCTCCTCAAATCCGAACACCGAGCCGTACAATGCGCCGAAAACCGCACTGGATATGCCGATGCGCGCCATCACGCCGCCGAGCGTAATGCCCTTTTTCTTCTGAAGGAACAGACCGAGCAGTGCAATCACCAGCCCCTGCCCGAGGTCGCCGAACATGATGCCGAACAGCAGCGTATAGGTAATCGCGACGAACAGCGTCGGGTTATAGCCGTTGTAATTCGGCAGCCCGTACATTTCAACAAACATGGAAAACGGTCTTGAGAACCAGCCGTTTTTCAGTCTGACCGGCGGCTGCACCTTGGAATCTGCCCAGGGCTTCTCAAAGGATGCGGTCAGTCCGGGAATTTTCCCGATCCGCTGCCGGAATGCATCGTGCTCTGCTGCGGGAATATACCCCATCAGATTGAATTTGTCATTCATCACGACACACTGTGACCGCAGCTTATACACTTCACTCTGATATTTTGCCGCGCAGTACATTTTCCCGAGCAGCTCCGACTCATTCTGATAAATCTGTTTTTCCTGCTTTTCGAGTTCTCCGAGCCGTTCCTTTTTCTCATTCAGCCGGTTCTGTATTTCAGAGAGCGCCTGCTCCGGCGTACCGCTGACATCCTCCGGCAGCTCATAGTGTTCAAAGAGCAGCCCTTTCATGATCGCATCGACGGAACGAATCCTCTCCTGCGTTGCGAAATAGAAGCCCCAGACATATTCATGCGCGACATAATAGGACTGGAACACGAAGTCCTCATCGCCGTAAAAATCGAGCTTCTGCATATTTTCCTCCGGCATTCTGCCGAAGCGGTAAATGATGTGTCTGCATTTGACGAGCTCGCCGAGGTCGATATCTGCCTGCTTGAGATGCTTCAGATGAATGGCGCTGTTCTCGTAATCGGAGATTTTTTTCCGGGTTTCGCTCAGCTCCTCCCGAATCTCCTTCAGGCTTTCCGAGATTCGCGCTGTCTCCTGCATAATCCGTTCGGGCGGAAATTCCGCCGTTGCGGGCTCCGCAGAAGCATCAATCCGGATCTGCCGCAGATCAAACTCACCGAGCGCCTTCATCGCCTCGGCATAGGGGTTCTCGTCAGAGCGCCCTGCGCCGGCATCCTCTGCACTGCCGAGCAGCTTTGCTGCATTTTCGATATGAAACACGCCGCTTTGCAGACAGGCAGTCAGCGCGTCATTCAGGTGCGGGAGTGCGCCGGCAATGCTGACAAGCTCCAGCTTTTCAATGGACAAACGAACACCTCCCATTGCGTAACGGGATCACTCCAGAATCAGGAGCTCCTGAATATAAGAAACAGGCTTCCCGTAACGGATTCCTTCGATAATGGTAATCAGGTTCTGTATCTCTGTCTGATACAGAAAATGCACCGCATACATACTGACGGCAGCATGGCCGGAAAAATGCAGCGCGGTCCGGGCATTCCGGCAGCGGAGCGCTTGCAGTGCGTGCTCCATCCGGACAGATTCCGGCTGATCGGAGAGCACCGGGATGCCGTTCAGCATTCTTCCGTAGCGGGTGGTTTTGACAACTTCGATAAAAGCGGCGAGATCGGGTGCCGCATAGAGCTGCTCACAGATCCGCTGCGGCAGCTTTCCGCCTACCGGCAGCATCATCCGTTTCAGGCTGTCCGCATCCGGATGAAACACGCGCTTTAACCGGTAAGCATTGATGAGGTTGATGAGGTCGATCTGCTCACCGACCAGATCATTGAGCGCCTCCAGATCGTCGCCGCGCAGAGTCTCCGCCGCCTCCTTCCGGATCCGTTCCAGATAGCAGGCACGGAGCGCGATTTCATGCGCGGTATAGTTCACCCGATTCGGGTCATCCGGAATGCTCCGGAGCACCGCGGCATAGGGTGTCCCCTCGGCGGCATCGGCAACCTCACTGAGGCTGTCGGCCTTCGCGAGCTTTTCCGCCGAAAGACTCAGATACGGCATCAGCCATGTGTCCATCGAGGCGATATAAGCCTGCGGTTTATCCGAGAGCAGCAGCAGCTTTTTCACAAGCTCGCGCACTTCATAATCATAAATAAAAAAGCGGAAGAAGGGTGTATTCCGCAGATGCTCCAGGCTGCAAAAATGCAGGCACTGCAAGAAGATGCTGCGCTTCAGGAGCATTTCGAGGTGGCCGCGGTGGGTAATCAGCGGGTCAAGCCCGCTGAGCAGCTCGCCGTAGCCCTCAGTATTTTTGAGATAGGAGACGACCTCCGGCACCGAATGCAGATTCAGCAGCTCGCGGTAATCGGCGGGCTTCAGTCTGTGGCCGTAAGCGGTGCGGATCGCCGCGATCGTCGCCTGATGTTGTTTCGGCATAATTCAGTTCTCCGCCTCGCGCAGTGTCTCTTCAAAGAGGGAGTTCAGCAGGCTTTCGTGCTGCTCCTCAAACTGCTTTGAGATTGCATCCGCCTGCCGGTCAAAAGCCTGCCGCTGCACGGCGAGCTTCTGCTCGCAGTCTTCGCGCGTCTGCTCTTCAAATTCCGTAATCATATCTCTGGTCTGATGCGCCTGCGCCTGCCGGATTGCAGAAGCCTTCTGCTCCGCTTCCCTTCGGATCTGTTCGCACTTCAGCCTTGATGCCTGAAGCCGCTGTTCTGTTTCCGCATCCAGTTCCAGAATCTTCCGGATCGTCTGATCCATAGACAGCACTCCTTTCGGTTGGTCTGTGCCGCAGCCTATTTGTGCAGAATCACGAATCTGCTGTGTTATTTGCGTCCGAAAATCCAAATACAGCGGCGGGATATTCCGAAGAACAGCCGTGAAAGTGCCTTGATTTTCGGAAATCTGCACAAAGGTTAAGAAATGTACTCTTTATTATAACCCAATTTTCAGTTATTGTCAAGCAAATCCCCGAAATTTCACGTTTCGGACGGAAAAAGCCGGCGCCGCTGCGGGTTTTGTGTCAGCCGATGCAAAGCAATCTGAAAAGCTGGTGAAAAAAGCCGCACCGCCTTGATTTTTTTTATTATTTATGGTATACTGTGTGTGATTTGCCGGACGGCAGGTCAGCCGATTGTCCGGGCAGCGGAACCGCCGGACACACCCTTTTTGACCGAAAGGAAAGGAGTGCAAAAAATGAAAAAAAGAATGCAGCGTCTGATGTCAATTGCGGCATCTGCGGGTGCATCGCTTCTGCTCGCAGCGGGCAGTTCTCTGCACGCCGGCGCCTCCGGCAGTGTCGAGGACGTCTACAACGCCATGCGCAAAATCGGAATGCCGGAATCGCTGGTGCAGGATGCGAAAACGCAGTTTCAGACAACCCCGCACGATGCCGAGGGCATGACGATCAACAACACCTATTACACCTACGATATCTGGGCGGATATGATTGAGATTTATCAGGACGATATCTGGGATGAGGTTGCAAAGCAGTTTGATCTCACAGGAAAGCAGCTCAAGGACAGCTATGCGACCGCAACCGCGCCCCCCTCAACCTCTGCGAATCCGCAGAGCAGCGGCTCGACCGCGACCACTGCGACGACCGTCATTACGACGACGCAGCCCTCGGTCACAACCGACAAGCCCTTCGCATCCATGACACTGAATGAGAAAAAGGCGTATGTCGCAAGCCTGCCCGAAAATGAGCGGGCGGCATTTGTCGCGGGACTATCCAATCATGACCGCAACAGCATCATCAAGCAGATGGATCCCGATGCACAGGCAAATGTCATGCACGGGTTCATTCAGGCGGGCGAGCAGCTCGGAATGCACGTCTCCGTCGATTCGATCGGCGGCGATAACGGCATCAATTACTCTGTCCGCAATTCGGACGGCACGCTGATTGATTCCGCATCGCTCGGCGGCGGCGTCGATCAGACCGGCTGGAACCTGACGGTTCCGATTCTCAGCGCAGGCGGCGCCGTTCTGCTCTCCGCAGGCGGCTTTGTATGGATCGCCCTGCGCAGCCGAAAGCGTCCGGAGGAGGACGCGAAATGAGCCTGCGGCGTCTTTGCGGGATGCTTTTGGGAACAGCGGCAGCAATGCTGCTCTGCTCCGGCGCGCTCTGTGTCCATGCCGAAACCGTTGCCGATGTCTATCAGGCGATGCGCGATGTCGGCACGACAGAAGCCATGATCCGCGATGCGCAGACACAGTATGAAAACGCGGTGCATGATGAAAACGGCATGGAGCTCGGCGGCATTTACCGCACCTACGGTGAATGGGTGACGGAGATTCACAAAAACGGCGTAAACTATGTTATTTCCGTCATTGCCGAGGAGTTTCTCATCGACCCGCAGGATATCATCGACTACTACGAAATCACACTGCCCGCAGCGGGCGGGGAGCCGGACTATGCGCCTTCGGTTCAGCCGGAAAAGCCCTTCGCAGAGATGACGCTTGAGGAGAAAAAGGCGTACATCGAGGGGCTCCCCTATGAAGAGCGCGTCGTCTTTATTGCGACGCTCTCACCCGCAGACCGCAAGAGCATCTACACCCAGCTTGAACCGGACAAAAAAGCCGATATCGCCGCAGGTATGGCAGATTTCGGCGCGGATATCGGGATGCACGTCAGCGTCGGGGATACCGCAGGCGGCAATATTTCCGTCACGGTTCATGACAGCGACGGACGGCTGATCGACGTCACGTCGGTCGGGCTGAGCACGGATGTGACCGGCTGGGATCTGACCCTGCCGATTCTGCTCTCCGGCGCTGCCTGTCTGCTCGCGCTCGGCGGCATTCTCCTGATTGCGCTCTGCGGCAGAACACATGACACAGGAAAGGAGCATGGCAACGATGGCTGAAACGAATAACCCGGAAGAAAAAAGCACCGAACTTCAAAGCACCGAAACGCAAAGCAATGAAACGCAAAGCACCGAAACCGCAAACGCTGAAATCAAGCGCACCGAACCCCCGAAGGTCAAAGCAAAGCCGAAGAAACGGAAATACTGGATCGCCTATACGCTGACGCCGGTTCTGCTGCTGATCCTGACAGCGGGCATTCTCGTGCTGTGCTATTCTTTCGCGCCGGTTCATTCCCTGCAAAAATACCTGAATCTCGCATTCATGGACAACCTCAAGACGAAATCACAGTCTGCGGGGCTCAATATCCGCGAGCTGGAGATCAATACCGAGGTCAGCGGCACAACCTATGAAACCGGCAAAATCACCTACCCGACCTTCGGCGAACAGTATGCACAGCTCACCGCCCCCGCGATCAACCTGAATGTCGGCGTCTATTTCGGCGTCACCTCCGAGCTGCTCGCACGCGGCGCCTGCCAGACAACACAGTCCGCCATCATCGGCGAAGCGGGCAATGCCGTCATTGACGCACACGTCAACACCTTCTTCTCCGATCTGAACAAGCTGAAGCCCGGCGATGAAATCAAGATTTACACAACCTACGGCTGCTTCACTTACCGCGTCACCGAGCAGATCACATTCAAGGAAAGCGACAAGCGCTATATTGCCGTCACCGAGGAGGAAATCCTGACGCTCTATACCTGCCAGCCGCAGGTGCTCGGCAGCTCCGAGATGCGCGTCGGCGTGCGCTGCGTGCCGGTGGAAAAGCAGTTCTATAACCGGGAAGACTGACGGAGGGGAGGAGAACAACACATGAAAAAACCGCATATTTACCTCATCAGCGTTGTGCTGACGGTTCTGCTGATTTTCTCCCTTCTGGTTACGGGCTGCCTGATTCTGATTCGGTTCAAGGGGCTCGATACCGATACTGCGCTGAATATCGCAAAGGAGAAAAACCTCGCCGAACGCGTCCATATTTCCCTGACGCAGCGCTTTACCGATCTCGAAAATGCAACCGGCATTCCGCCTTCCGTCTATGAGAATTCGATCACAACCGAAAAATGCGATGCGATCATTCAGGAGACAATCCGGAACGGCTTTGGCTATCTGAACGGCAGAAATGCCGATGTCAGCGTCAGCCCTGATTTTTCGGTGCTGGAAACAGATCTGCGCGCATTCCTCTCGGAATATGCAGAGGCGCACAATGTTGAAAAGGATGCAGGCTATGAGCTCGCGGTCAAAAATGCGACAAACGCTGCAAAACAGGAAATCCTCGACAGCTGCGATGTATACCGCTTCGGAACAATGTACGAAGCAAAGGCACTGCAAAAAGCGCAGCGGATCCTGAAATGGACCGGCTTTCTGGCAGTCGGCGCCGGGCTGATTACGCTGCTGATTCTGCTTTTCCTGTTCATGGCAAATCACGCTGAGGGCAGACACGGCTTTTACTGGGGCGGCATCGGCGTCATTATTTCCGCGATTCTGCTGCTGGTGCCCGCGCTCTGGCTGAGCAGAACGCACTGGTTCGACCGCTTTGCCGTCAAGACCGATCAGGTTTTCGCCGCCGTGACCGGCTATCTGTATACGATGACCGATGCGGCTGCGGCATTTGCACTCTGCGAAATTGCAGCCGGCGCCGTAATGATTCTGCTGTTTGTGCTGATGCATCTGCGCAGCCGCAAAGCTGCCGCACTCCGCAGCGGCAAACATTAAATAATGTATCGCTGCGCGATGATTTATAATGGAGCTCCGCTCCAAACCTCGCCAAAGGGACATTGTCCCTTTGGAATCCCGCTTTCAGATAGTAATAGATAATACGCGCTTTTCCTATTGTCGCTCAAACGGATTTCTAAAAAAAAGACTATCGCTTCGCAATGATCCGGAACGGGCAACCGTCCCGATATGACGATCATCGTGAAGCGATACTTTTTTATTAAATTGATACATATTCCGGGTCAGTATTGACGGCACAAAGATGCCGGTCGATCTCGCTCCGGCAGATTTCCTCGCCAATCACAATCAGCACAGCCTGCCCTGTCGGAAGCGGCGAAATTTCGGTCTTTTTCGGCGTGGCATTGACCTTCAGCCAGCGCCCGTCCGCCGCAGGAAGCGAACCCTTGATGCGATAAATATGCCCGCAGGCAGCATCCTGCAAAATCCCGCCGATTACGGCTTCAAGCTGCTCCTCCGGAATTGCAATATGCAGGAAATAATGCACGCTGCTCCCGATTTCCTCGGTATTGAACTGCTTGACGTATTTGGCGCCGCGGTACCCCGCATTTTCGCATTCCGCGAGATCGGCGTCGCTTAAAGCGCTCCATTTCTTCGCGGTCAGCTCGTCCGGGCGAAACTGCCGGTCACAGGAAATCGCAGCAAGTGCGCGGTTCAGATGTGCGAGCACACGCTCCGCTGCCTGCTCCGCAGACTCAGGCACAAGCTCCAGCTTGCTGAGAATCAGCCTGCCGCTGTATGCCGCCTCCGACGCAAACAGATATTCCATCTGCATGGTCAGCGTCTCCTCCGCCTCCGCATCCAGCACCGTCAGAACACTGCCGATCTCAAACCAGCGGTCAAGCGGCGGCTCATAGAGCGTATCAAAAAACTCATCCATATCAAAAATGCCGGATGGCTCCATAATCACGCGGTCAAAATGCTGCATTCCCAGCGAAATAAGCTGGGTTTTGAAGCGCCGCCTGTGGCAGTCCGGATCGCCGCCGCCCGGAATCATCTCAATCCGGCAGTTCTCGGATTTCAGCCCGTGCAGCATGACCGTATCGACATTCACGGCGCCGAAATCATTTTCGAGAATCGCAATCCGCTCGCCCTTATCCAGCAAAAACTTTGCATACCGCAGCAGAAAGGTTGTTTTTCCGGCACCGAGCAGCCCGGTTATCAGGTCAATTTTCGTCCGTGCCATGCCGTCGCCTCCCTTTCGGTCATTTCAGCAGACCGATGCTCTTTTTCCAGTTGAGAATCCGCAGAACGGATGCATCCAGCCGGGATTCCTCAATCTCGCCGTCCTCGACCGCCTTGACGATTGCATCCACAGACTCCTCGAATTTCGCATAGCACAGCAGATCGTTTCCGGCAAGCACCGCCTCGACGGCGGGGTTTTCACCGTCTGCGTATTTGGTGATCGCATTCATGCCGAGATCGTCGGAGATGATAACGCCGCGAAACCCAAGCTCCTCCCGCAGAATTCTGTGTACTGCCGGAGAGAGCGATGCCGGATGATCCGGATCCATGCACTTCACAATATTGTGGCTGATCATAACCGAATCGGCGCCGTTTTCGATGCCGGCACGGAAAGGCTTGAAATCCCGTTCCTGAAATACCTCCATGCTGCGGTTGTCATAGGCGGTGTTTTTATGCGTATCGCTGCTGCCGCCATATCCGGGAAAGTGTTTGAGCGTCGAGCCCAGCCGCATATCCCGCATGGCAGCGACAACGGTCATGACATAGGATGTTGTCTCTGTCGCATCCGTGCTGAAAGAGCGGGGCGCAATGTAATCGGTCTTTTTGGTCGGCACATCGCAGACCGGCGCTAAGTTCGAGTTGATGCCGAGGGTCAGCAGCAGCGCTGCTTTTTCCTCGGTGTCCTTCCGGACAGCCCCCCAGCCGCCCTCTTCATAGAGCGCCTTCGGGCTTTGGAATTTTGTCTCCCGCAGCTTCGGGTTCAGGCTGACGCGGTTGACCGTTCCGCCCTCCTCATCAACGGAGATCAGCAGCGGAACTGCGGAAACACTCTGAAATCCGGCGGTCATCCGCTTCACCGCATCGGCATCCTTCTTTTCAAATGCACCGGCAAACAGGCACAGTCCGCCCGCGCCCTCCGAGGCGCATTTTTTCGCAAAGGTCTCATCCGAGGTGCTGACGAGCATCATCTGCGCTGCTTTGTCGCGGACGCTCATCTCCTCGAGCACCGATGCCAGCCGGTAATCATCCGGCGGGGTGTAGACGTTGGTCGTGGTGGTTGTCGTGGTTTCTTCGGGTTCTGCTTCGGTAACGGATGTGATCTGCGGCAATACAACCTCAGCCGATTCCGGATAGGATTCGATCTTTTCCATGCTCGCACAGCCGCAGAACAGCAGTAAAAACAGCGCCGGCAGAACACAGGCGCGGAATTTCAGTAAACGGGACAACTTCGGAACGCTCCTTTTTCTTTTGACTTTGTAGGAAGAGAGGGGGACAGGAATGCAGAGCAGCAGTGTGCCCTGCATTCTGCCTTTATCTTTTTCAGTTTTGCAGGGGATTATTCCCCCCGATCAATTCTTAAGGCTCTGCATCGGGGCAGGGATTCTGCCGCCGCGGGAGATAAACTTCTCCGCACTCTCTCTGCGGACCGGCATGACGGGGCCTGTGCCGAACAGTCCGCCGAAGTCGAGCTGCTCGCCCTCCTTCTTGCCGATTGCCGGAATCACGCGGACAGCAGTTGTCTTGCTGTTGACCATGCCGATTGCAGCCTCGTCTGCGATAATGGCGGAGATTGTCGAAGCGGGGGTATCGCCGGGAATAACGATCATATCAAGCCCGACGGAGCAGACTGCCGTCATTGCCTCGAGCTTTTCGAGGGAGAGCACGCCTGCATTTGCCGCGTCAATCATGCCTGCATCCTCCGAGACCGGAATGAATGCGCCGGAGAGTCCGCCGACGCTGGAGGACGCCATTACGCCGCCCTTTTTCACCGCATCGTTGAGCAGCGCGAGCGCGGCAGTCGTGCCGTGCATTCCGCAGACGGAGAGCCCCATGCCCTCTAAGATATGTGCAACGCTGTCTCCGACGGCAGGCGTCGGGGCAAGTGACAGATCGACAATGCCGAACGGCACGCCGAGCATCTCAGAGGCGCGTGTGCCGACAAGCTGCCCCATGCGCGTAATTTTGAATGCGGTGCGCTTGATGACATTTGCGATCTCGTCAATTGAAGCATCCGGATATTTCTCGATTGCGGCGCGGACAACGCCCGGTCCGGAGACGCCGACATGAACCTCGCAGTCCGGCTCGCCGACGCCGTGGAAGGCGCCTGCCATAAACGGATTATCCTCCGGTGCATTGCAGAACACGACAATCTTTGCCGGGCCGAAGCACTGGTTATCGGCGGTCAGCTCTGCGGATTCCCGCACAATCTCGCCCATGAGCTTCACGGCATCCATATTGATGCCCGCCTTTGTCGAACCGACATTGACCGAAGCGCAGAGATTGGAGGTCTCGGCAAGCGCCTGCGGAATCGAACGGATCAGCGCCTCATCGCCCGCGCTGAACCCTTTATGAACAAGCGCAGAATACCCGCCGATGAAATTGACGCCGGTCATCTCTGCGGCACGCTGCAAGGTATGCGCCAGCATCACCGGGTCACCGCCTCTTGTCGCGCCGATGAGCATGGCAGCCGGCGTAATTGAAATACGCTTGTTGATGATCGGAATGCCATATTCTGTCTCGATTTGCTGTCCGACGGCAACGAGATGCTCGGCTTTCCGCGTGATTTTTTCATAGACCCGGTCACAGACCGCGCGCATATCCTCTGCGCAGCAATCCAGCAGCGAGATGCCCATTGTAATCGTGCGGATATCAAGGCACTCGTCCTGGATCATACGGATTGTTTCCAGAATATCTGAAGTATTGAGCATAAAACCCTCCCGGTTGATTCAGATTCGGTGCATCGAATTGAAAATATCCTCGTGCATGACATGGATTGAGAGACCGAGCTCCTTGCCGAGCGCAGTCAGCTCCGCAGAGAGCTCGGAGAAATCACAGCTCATGTCGCGGATATCGACCAGCATGAACATGGCAAACAGATCCTGAAGCACGCTCTGCGTGACCTCCATGATATTGGCATTATTCGCGGCACAGATTCCGCTGACCTTGTGCAGGATTCCGACGGTATCATGACCGATTACAGTAATCACAGCTTTCACTTGAAACAGCCATCCTTTCTATTACGGTATTTGCCGGTTGCGGCAGAATGGATCCGGCAGGGAGAAACGCATCATTTTCCCTTTCGCATTCCTATTTATTATAACACATCATGCCGAAAAACGCAATGGGAGCGAGTGAAAAAAGTTTGCCGGCGGCCGGCACAGCAAAACACCCGCGCCGGCGCATTGCTGTATCGCCGGCGCGGGCTCCGCGCATTACTTTTTATTGCGATAATAACCTGCTCTTGCAGCGGCACGGCGCTTTCTGTCCTCGTGATACCGGAATGCGAAGAACACGCACAACCCGATATAAACCAGCGAAAGCACGATACCGAGAATCAGAATCCGCTTGACCTGACTCAGTGTAAAGAAGCCGGGAATCTGATGCATATTATACTTCCAGAAAGACCGCTCGACCGTATATGACGCAACAACGTCGATTTCAGCGAGCTTCTCGCCGGAGAGCATGACAGAAACCGTACCGAGCTTCTCACCGACATAAACCGGCGCCTCAACCTCGCTCGGCCAGTCGTCGATGAAGTGAACATCCGTCGAGTTTGTATCGCACCAGATACAGGAATATCCGGCAATCGGACGAACCTTGACAAAATCAATCTTGCCCTTTGCATCCTTGACCTTGATCTCGCCGCGCTCGGTCATCTCATTCAGCTTCTCCTGGAACGAGAGATGCATAAACGCCCATTCGAGAATATTCGCAGCATCCTCCAGATGATAAAAATGGTTCTCCCCTTCCGCATCGGTCAGCGGCGCATTCATGCAGATCAGCAAGTAATTGATGCCGTCTCTGGACGCCTTGCAGGCGAGGCTGCGTCCGCCGTCCTCAGAGTTTCCGGTTTTGATGCCGCGGACGCCGTTGCAGTAATAATCGCTGCTGGCATCGACCATGAGATTGGAATGCGACCAGCTCCACACTTCGTTTTTTCCGGCAGCAGCCGCACCTGGAGGTGTATAGGTATTGGCGCAGGCAATTGTCTCGAAGCGGGGCAGCGTCATTGCATAGGCGAGCAGCTTCATCATATCGTGCGCAGTTGTGAGCTGGCGCGGGCTGTAAAGCTGGCCGGCAGTTGTGAAGCGGGTATTCTCCATACCGAGCGCCGCAGCTTTCTCGTTCATCATCGAGACAAAGCCATCAATGCTGCCGCCGAAATGCTCCGAGAGCATATAGTCGGCTTCACAGGAGGAGGTCAGCATCATCGCGTAAAGCAGATCTTCGACGGTCAGCGTATCGCCGGGAAGAATACCGGCGCGCCGCAGCTCAGACTGATGTTCCTCATTATTCAGCGCATTCGTCATCCCTTCCGTTGCCGTAATGGACACGCTGCTGATATCCTCACAGTTTTCGAGCACGATCACAGCGGTCATGATCTGCGAGAGGGCAGCCGGGTATTCCTTTCTGTCGGCGTTTTTCTCATAGACGATTTCTCCGACATCGAGGTTCATCAGAACAGCTGCATCGCTCTGCACCGTGCTGTTCGGCGTAAAGGTCAGCGCTTTTGCGGATTGTGCCGGCAGACTGCACAGCATGACGACCGCCGTACAAACAGCAGCAAGCAAAGCGGACAAGAGGCGTTTCTGCATGGGATTCATCTCCTAAATGTAATTCCGGTTCCGCGCATCTTCGATTCGGTGCGCGCACAATTTTATTATACCAGAAATCCGCGGAAAATGGAATACCTTTTTTGAAAAAAATAAGGAAACAAAAGGAAATAATCAGAATTCCGTCATAATCCGCCGGGTGCATCCGAGGTGTTTCACCATTTTCCGCGCTGCCGCATATGCTGTATTACAAAATCGGCGACTGCCGGATTTGTAATTTCAGAGAAAAGAGTGATGAATATGATGATTGATGCCAGCCTCGGCAGAGGAAACTGCTGCCCGTATCCGCCGTATCCGTTCCCGCCCCAGCCGACACCGCCGCAGCCGTTTCCGCCGACGCCTGCGCCGCCGATACCGGTGCCGCTGAGGGAGCCGGACACCCTGAGCGTGCAGCTCGCGACCGCGCAGACGGCGCTTGCAAACGGGGCGGCGATCCCGATGACCGGCTCGCTCCGGCAGACCGGCAGCGGGCTGAGCTATGATGCAGCAAGCCGTGCGGTTCTGGTCACAGAACCGGGCGTCTACGCATTCAACTGGAACGTGCTGGTGCAGTCTGAAGGCACGGAGGGCGACGCCGCGATCGCGCTGCAATCGCTTGACGGTCAGACCGTTCTGGCTGTTTCCGGCGCACCGGCTGTTCCGGCGACCGGCGGCACGCTGATTTCCGGCGCCGCCGTCGCATACCTCCCCGCAGGAACCGCGTGGGCGCTGGTCAATGTCTCCGGTGCAGCAATCAACATTCCGGTCGCAGGCATCGCACCGAATGTGTTTGCAGCATCCATGACCGTGGCAGAGGCAAAGTAACCAAATCCTATGCACACAAAAAAACCGAGGGCTAATGCCCTCGGTTTTTTATGACCGTTTCAGGTCGAATTACTCAATGATCTCGGTAACGACACCGGAGCCGACGGTTCTGCCGCCCTCGCGGATAGCGAAGCGGAGACCCTGCTCAATTGCGATCGGAGTAATCAGCTCAACACCGATCTCAATGTTGTCGCCGGGGTTGCACATCTGAACGCCGTCCGGCAGCGTGATGATACCGGTAACGTCAGTTGTACGGAAATAGAACTGCGGACGATAGTTGGTGAAGAACGGCTTATGACGACCGCCCTCTTCCTTCTTCAGAACGTAAACCTGCCCCTTGAACTTGGTGTGCGGGTGAATGGAGCCCGGCTTGCAGAGAACCTGTCCTCTTTCGATGTCCTTACGGGCAATACCGCGGAGCAGAGCACCGATGTTGTCGCCGGCTTCTGCATAGTCCAGAGTCTTGCGGAACATTTCCAGACCGGTAACAACGGTAGAGGTCTTCTCATCCTTCAGACCGACGATCTCAACGGTCTCGCCGACCTTGATCTGACCACGCTCAACACGGCCGGTAGCAACAGTACCACGACCGGAAATGGTCATTGTATCCTCAACCGGCATCAGGAACGGCTGGTCAGCCTTTCTGTCCGGAGTCGGGATATAGGAATCGACAGCATCCATCAGCTCAAGGATCGGTGCATAGACCGGATCATTGATATCGGTGGACTTGGAATCGAGAGCCTGGAAAGCAGAACCCTTGATGATCGGAATTTCATCGCCGGGGAACTCATAGGAGCTCAGGGTATCGCGGATATCCATCTCAACGAGGTCGATCAGCTCTTCGTCATCGACCAGGTCAGTCTTGTTCATGAACACGACGATTGCCGGCACGCCAACCTGACGTGCGAGCAGGATGTGCTCCTTAGTCTGCGCCATCGGGCCGTCGGAAGCAGCAACAACGAGGATTGCGCCGTCCATCTGTGCAGCACCGGTGATCATGTTCTTGATATAGTCAGCGTGACCGGGGCAGTCAACGTGAGCATAGTGACGCTTATCGGTCTCGTACTCAACGTGAGCAGTGTTGATTGTGATTCCACGTGCGCGCTCTTCCGGAGCCTTGTCGATCATGGAATAGTCCTCAAACTTTGCCTGACCCTTCATTGCCAGCGTCTTGGTGATCGCAGCAGTCAGAGTGGTCTTGCCGTGGTCAACGTGGCCGATGGTACCAATGTTGACATGGGGTTTTGTACGTTCAAAATGTTCCTTTGCCATTGGAATCTCCTCCTAATAAAGAATTTGGAATAAATAAGGTTCGGTCATCATCTGGATACGACAAGGACCTGACACCTTATATTCTACCAGATTTGAAATAAAAATGCAAGCCTTTTTAGAAAAAAATTCCAAAAAGACAGCGAATTTTTTTCATCCGGCAGCGATCATGCCTGTTCTGCACCGGTTTTCGGCACAGAACAGGATGAAAAAATACAGATACAGCGGAGCGGATCAGTCCTCGTCGCCGTGGCCGCGCTCGCTCTTGATCTTGTCTGCGATGCTCTTCGGGACTTCAGCGAAGCTGTGCGGCTCCATCGTATAGTTGCCGCGGCCCTGAGAGCGGGAACGCAGGTCACTTGCGTAGCCGAACATATTGCTCAGCGGAACAAGTGCGTCGATCTGGCTGACGCCGTTGTGGACATCCTGACCCAGAATCTGTCCGCGGCGGCCGTTGAGGTCACCGAAGACATCGCCCATATACTGCTCCGGCACGAAGACGGAGACCTTCATGAGCGGCTCAAGCAGAACCGGATCTGCCTTGCGCATTGCGTTCTTGAATGCCATAGAGCCGGCGATCTTGAACGCCATTTCCGAGGAGTCAACCTCGTGATAAGAGCCGTCGTAAAGGGTAACCTTTACGTCAACGACCTGATAGCCTGCGACAACGCCTGCCTGCATAGCAGAACGGATACCGGCATCGACAGCGGGGATATATTCCTTCGGAATTGCGCCGCCGACGATGTTGTTGATGAACTCATAGCCCTTGCCCGGCTCATTCGGCTCAACGGTAATCTTGACATGGCCGTACTGACCGGTACCGCCCGTCTGCTTCTTGTGCTTGTAATCCTCGTTGACGGTCTTGCGGATGGTCTCCTTATAAGAAACCTGCGGCGCACCGACATTCGCCTCGACCTTGAACTCACGGAGGAGACGGTCAACGATGATTTCGAGGTGCAGCTCGCCCATGCCGGCGATAATGGTCTGACCGGTTTCGTTATCGGTCCATGTGCGGAAGGTCGGGTCTTCCTCAGCGAGCTTGGAGAGGGCGATGCCCATTTTCTCCTGACCTGCCTTGGTCTTCGGCTCGATTGCGAGGTTGATAACCGGATCCGGGAATTCCATGGACTCAAGGATAATCGGGTGATTCTCGTCGCAGAGGGTATCGCCGGTAGTGGTGTTCTTGACACCGATTACGGCAGCGATATCGCCCGCATACACAACGTCGATATCCTTTCTGTGGTTCGAGTGCATCTGAAGGATACGTCCCATTCTCTCATTCTGCTTCTTGCAGGAGTTGAGGACGCTGGTACCCTTTTCGATCTTACCGGAATAGACGCGGAAGAAGCAGAGCTTACCGACGAACGGATCAGTTGCGATCTTGAATGCAAGAGCCGCAAACGGTGCGTTATCGTCGGCGGGACGCTCCTCCTCCTCATCGGTCTTCGGGTTGATACCGGTAATTGCGGGAACGTCGAGCGGAGAAGGCATATAATCGACGATTGCATCGAGCAGCTTCTGAACGCCCTTGTTCTTGTAGGAAGTGCCGCAGACGACCGGGACAATCGTATTGGCGATCGTACCCTTGCGGATGCCGCGCTTGAGCTCTTCGATGGACAGTTCCTCTTCGTTGAGGTACTTTTCCATGAGTTCCTCGTCGTTCTCGACGATATGCTCGATCATCTCCATGCGGTACTCTTCCGCCTTATCCTGCATATCCGCGGGGATATCCTCGACCGAGATATGCTGACCGAGGCGGTCGTTCTCATCATAGATATACGCTTTCATTTCCAGCAGGTCGATCAGACCCTTGAAATCGCTCTCAGCGCCGATCGGGAGCTGGATCGGGACAGCATTACACTTGAGACGATCCTTCATCATCTCAACGACGCGGTAGAAATCCGCGCCCATGATGTCCATTTTATTGACATACGCCATACGCGGAACCTTATACTTATCCGCCTGGCGCCAGACAGTCTCGGACTGCGGCTCGACGCCGCCCTTTGCGCAGAAAACGGTCACAGAGCCGTCCAGCACGCGCAGGGAGCGCTCGACTTCAACAGTAAAGTCAACGTGACCGGGGGTGTCGATGATATTGATTCTGTGCTGCTTCCAGTAAGCGGTGGTTGCAGCAGAGGTAATCGTAATACCGCGCTCCTGCTCCTGCTCCATCCAGTCCATCGTTGCGGTACCGTCATGTGTATCGCCGATCTTATGGTTGATACCGGTATAGAACAGAATACGCTCCGTGGTCGTTGTCTTACCTGCGTCGATATGCGCCATAATGCCGATGTTTCTTGTCTGTTCAAGACTGCAATCTCTTGGCATTGAGGTTCCTCCTAACAAATTTCGCCCTGCGGTCATCGCCCAAGGCACCGCAGCAAATTTCCTGCGGTATTACCAGCGGTAATGTGCAAACGCCTTGTTTGCCTCTGCCATCTTGTGTGTATCCTCACGCTTCTTGACAGAGCCGCCGGTTCCGTTGACAGCGTCAACGATTTCGCCGGCGAGGCGCTCTTTCATGGTCTTCTCAGAACGGAGTCTGGAATACTTGGTGATCCAGCGCAGGCCCAGTGTCTGACGGCGATCCGGACGAACCTCCATCGGAACCTGATAGGTTGCACCGCCCATGCGGCGTGCCTTGACCTCCAGAACCGGCATAATGTTTTCCATTGCCTGTTCAAAGACCTCCAGCGGATCGCGGTCGGTCTTGGTTTTAACGATCTCGAATGCGTCATACACAATCTTCTGTGCGACACCCTTCTTGCCGTCGAGCATGATATTGTTGATCAGACGGGTGACCAGCTTAGAGCCGTACATCGGGTCTGCCAGAACATCACGCTTTGCGATACTGCCTCTTCTTGGCATACTCGCTTCCCTCCTTCATAAAAGATGAATTCACAGGTACTCACCTGTTTCCCCGTTACGCGCGCGGGGAACGCGGTGTCGGCGCCGTTGCAGAAAAGAGACAGCATATGTTTTCTTCCTAGGGAAAATAAATGCCATCAATCAAATCCACAAGTGCCGTGTGGGGTTTGCGAAAAAGCGGCAAAAGAAAATTACTTCTTGCCTGCCTTCGGGCGCTTTGCGCCGTACTTGGAACGAGCCTGGAGACGGCCGTTCACGCCCTGCGCATCGAGGGTGCCGCGGATGATGTGATAACGCACACCAGGCAGATCCTTGACACGTCCGCCGCGGATCAGAACGACGCTGTGCTCCTGCAGGTTATGACCGATACCCGGAATGTAGGCAGTCACCTCATAACCGTTGGTCAGGCGCACTCTCGCGATCTTACGCATAGCGGAGTTCGGCTTTTTCGGGGTCGCAGTCTTGACGGCGGTGCAGACACCGCGCTTCTGCGGAGAGCTGAGGTCGATCTGGGACTTCTTCTGTGCATTGTAGCCCTTCTGAAGTGCCGGAGCGGTCGATTTCTCCGCCAGAGTCTTTCTGCCCTTGCGAACGAGCTGATTGAATGTTGGCATGATTTTCCTCCTTCTTTATATAATAGAATATGAGTGCTCGGCGATACCGCGCACTCATATTATTATAATGATTTTCTGTCAATTTGTCAAGGCTTCACAAATTTTCTGCCGATTTCACAAAATCGGGGCAGTTTCGCGTCCGGTTTTCACCATTTTTGCAGCATTCTGCATATCGCAGCCGCCCCGGATTCCTGCGAACACGGGGCGGCTGTATCGGTTTATTTTTCTTCGCCGGATTCCGGAGCGGTCTGTCCGCTGCCGTTCTCCGCATCCTGATCGAACACCGGAACGTCGATCGTCGGGTCTGACGGAGCCTGCTGCTTTGCGGCGGCGGCAGCGAGCTTTGCAGCCTCGCGCTTTGCCGCATCCTCGGCGCGCTTGCTCTCGACCGTGAGCTCGCCCTTCATGATCTGGAGGAACTCCTTTTCATTGACGCGCTCATATTCGAGCAGGTATTCGCTCAGACGGTTGTGCTCATCGCTGTGCTCACGCAGAATCTGAAGCGCACGCTCATAGCCCTCCTCAACAATCCTGCGCACCTCTGCGTCGATCCGTGCCGCAACCTCTTCGGAGTAATCGCGGACATGGCCGTAATCCCTGCCGATGAACACTTCGTCATTCTCGGAGCCGTATGCGACCGGACCCAGCTCCTCGGAGAGACCCCAGCGGGTGACCATATTCTTTGCGAGCTTGGTTGCGCGCTCGATATCATTCGAGGCGCCGGTGCAGATATCGTCGAGCGCGACTGCTTCGCCGGCTCTGCCGCCCATCATCATGACGATTGTCTCAAGCAGCTTGGTTTTGGTCATGTGGCTGTCCTCGGTATCGGGACGCGTCCATGTCATACCGGCAGCCATGCCGCGCGGAATGACGCTGACCTGCTGCACGCGATCCTGTGTTTTCAGATGATACGCGGTAACGGCATGACCCGCTTCGTGGAAAGCGGTGATCCGCTTGTCGCGTGCCGTCGGAATGTGCGATTTCTTTTCCGGACCCGCCAGCACCTTCATCGTTGCTTCCTCAATATCGGAATTGACAATCGCCTTGCGGTTTGCGCGCGCTGCAAGAATTGCAGCTTCATTCAGCAGATTTTCGAGGTCTGCGCCGGTAAAGCCCTGCGTATCCTTTGCAATTTCATGGAAATCAACATCCGGCCCAATCGGCTTTTTGCCCTTGTGAACCTTGAGGATTTCCTCTCTGCCCTTGACATCAGGGTAATTGACCGTAATCTGGCGGTCGAACCGTCCCGGACGGAGCAGGGCAGGGTCGAGAATATCGCGGCGGTTGGTTGCTGCAATGACAATGACGCTTTCCTTATCGGTAAAGCCGTCCATTTCGACAAGAAGCTGGTTCAGTGTCTGCTCGCGTTCATCATGACCGCCGCCCAAACCCGAGCCTCTGTGTCTGCCGACCGCGTCAATCTCGTCGATGAACACGATCGAAGGTGCGTGCTTTTTCGCCTGTTCAAACAAATCTCTCACACGGCTTGCGCCGACGCCGACGAACATCTCGACGAAATCGGAGCCGGAGATCGGGAAGAACGGTACGCCCGCCTCGCCCGCAACCGCTCTTGCAAGCAGTGTTTTACCGGTACCGGGAGGGCCGAGCAGCAGCACGCCGCGCGGGATTCTCGCACCGATATCATCATATTTTTTCGGATTCTTCAGGAAATCGACGATTTCTGCCATTTCTGCCTTTTCTTCATCGGCGCCGGCAACATCCGCAAACATTGCCTTCTTGGCGCTGTTCGACGCGGCTTTGATATTCGCCTTGCCGAAGGAGTTAAGCTTTCCGCCTCCGTTCGCCTGCCGGAACATCACGACAAACAGCACAATTGCCATAATCATGAGGATTGCAGTCGGCACAACCGTCAGCAGCCACGAATTATCCGTGACCTTGAAATAGTCCTGTGTGAGCTGCGCATCCGGATGCTTTTGGTTGTATTCCTCGCGGTATCCCTCGATATCGTCGAGGAAGATGCCGACATTCGGCACCTCATAGGTCTGCCACTTTGGATTGTCCTGCTCCTTGTATTTGAGCTCTCCGCTGCCGAGATCCAATGTATACTCCGTGATCTCGTAGTTATCAAATTTCTTCATGATGTCCGAATACTGCACCTTATGCTGTCCGCCGGCAAGCGACGGCAGCAGCACCCAGATCGCGACAATGAACAGTCCCGCAATGACAAGGTAGGTCAGCAATCCGCGATTTTTGCCCAAAGTTCCATTCACTCCTTCGTCCCAGTTTCTTTTGTTGGCTGCTCCGGCTGAACGGTGCCTGTCTTGAGGATCAGCACCCTGCGCGTCCCGGCATTCGGCTTGACTCTCGCCGCAATGCCGACCCTCTCGCAGTAGATACAGCCGTATTCATCAAAAAGCGCATAAAGTGTCCGCCGTTCCGGCGCCGGCACGGAAGCCTGCACCAGCTTTCTGAGCTCTGCGCTGAAATCCCGTCCGGGAAGCTGCATTCTGTCTCCGCGCCGGATGCTGCGGAAGACAGGCTGCCCCTTTATCATATCAAAATCGAGCGTAGACTTTGTGTCGCTTTTGTGAATGTTCTGTGATATTGCACCTGCATCGGCGACCGCTGCGTTACAGAATCTGTGCGGCAGCAGGCGGTTTTCGCCGATTCTGAGCGGCGCCTCCGGAAGCTGCATGTGCCTGCTGATATACAGCATTCCCCGATCCGCCTCTGCATAAACGCCGGCGGAAAGGCTGAGTCTGCCTTTGCCCGCAGTATTGAGCGCGTCGATCGCGCAAAGCATCTCGTAATTAGGGTCGGTATGCTCCGCCTGCATTACAGTCTCCGTCTCAGCAAGCATCCGCATATACACGCGCATCCGAACCGGCAGCGGATACTGCCCGAGGCTCCGCATTCCGCCGCCCTGTGCATCTCTGCACGCGGCATAGGCGTTGTCGGCGAGCTCCCGCAGCAGTGCATCGTCCGCCGAGAGCATTGCCGCGCTCCGGCTGATATGCCGCATCGCCGCCCTGTTTTCCTGCATGAGCAGCGGCATCAGCAGATGCCGGATGCGGTTGCGGCTTGAGAAGAGCTCCGCATTGGTGCTATCCTCGGTATATGCCTGCGCTTTTTCCCGCAGATACGCGAGAATTTCGGCTTTGTCCGCTTGCAGCAGCGGCCGGATAATCCGCCCGTCCGGCGAACGCGGGGGAATCCCGCAAAGCCCGCGCATACCGCTCCCGCGGATCAGGTGAAACAGCACCGTCTCCGCATTGTCGCCCGCATGGTGCGCCGTCGCGATTTCGCCTTCCGGTGCCGCCTGCTTCAGCGCATCGTAACGCAGCTTTCTTGCGGCAGTTTCGAGCGAAATCTTCGCCTCAGCCGCACAGCCCGGCGCATCGACATAAACCAGCCGGAACGGAATCCCGTGTTTCGCACAGAAATCCCCGCAAAATGCAGCGTCACGGTCTGCCTCCGCCCCGCGGATGCCGTGATGCACATGAACCGCCGAAAGCGTCAGATTGAGCTCCTGCCGCATTTCATGCAGACAGAGCAGCAGCGCCGTGCTGTCGGCGCCGCCCGAAAATGCAACGGTGCACTGCCCCGGGTGCGGTATCCCCGCGCCGCTGCGAATTCTCTCTTTCAGCGTCTCCGCGGCGGTCATTCCGGCGGCGCCTCACTGCGCTCCGGCGAGGAAAACCGCGTATATTGCGCGTCCCAAACCAGCTTGATCGTCGCCGTTTCGCCGTGACGGTTCTTCGCGACAATGCACTCCGTAATATTCGGCGCCTCCGATTTTTCGCGGAAATAGTAGTAATCGTTATAGAGGAACATGATGATATCCGCGTCCTGCTCGATCGAGCCGGATTCACGCAGATCGGACATCATCGGGCGCTTATCGGGTCTGCTCTCAACGCCGCGGTTGAGCTGCGAGAGCAGCAGCACCGGTACATTCAGCTCCTTCGCCATGAGCTTTAAGTTTCTGGTGATATCGGATATGACCAGCACGCGGTTTTCCGATTTGAGCGGCGCATCCATGAGCTGCAAATAGTCGATGACGACCATGCCGAGATTCTTGATGCGCCTGAGCTGTGCCTTCATTTTGGATACAGTGATGCCGGTTGCTTCGGAAAGATAGATATTCATGCCGGAGAGCGTGTCTGCGCTGCTTGCGATTCTGCCCCATTCCTTCGGGTCGAGCCTTCCGGTGCGGAGCTTGTGCGAATCGACGAGTGCCTCTGTCGAAAGCATACGCGAGACAAGCTGCTCCATGCTCATTTCGAGCGAATAGATCGCGACTGTGCGCCCGGACCGGCGCGAAACATTGGTCGCGAGGTTCAGTGCGAACGAGGTTTTGCCCATGCCGGGTCGTGCCGCAAGGATCACAAGGTCGGAGTTCGTCATGCCGCCCGTGACGGAATCGAGCTCCGGATACCCGGTCTTTGCGCCGAGATACTTTTCCCGGTCCGGTCCGGAGATATCGCCCAGATGCCGGTAGGTATCCACAATGACGTCATTGATCGGTACAAGCCCGCGCACATCGCGTCCCTGCCGGATATCGTAGATCCGCTGCTCTGCGGAATCAAGCAGATTCTGTGCCGTATCCGCGCCGTTTTCAATTTCTTTGAGGATATCTTTCGCGACAGCCGCGAGCGAACGCGCACAGTATTTCTCTGCAAGAATTTTGCAGTAGCTGTCGATATTGCCCGCCGAAGGCACACTTTCCGCGAGCGCGGTCAGATAGCGTTTGCCTTCTGCCGAATTTTCAAAAATTCCGCGGCGAACCGCCTCATTCAGAATGACGACGATATCCATTTTATCCGCATCAGCACCGGAATACATCAATGTCATCAGCTTGAACAGCTCTCTGTGCTGCTCATGGTAAAACGCCTCTGCGCTGATATACTCAAGCGCAGTTGCGAGCGCCTCGGGCTGAATCAGAATGGAGCCGAGGACGGACTGCTCCGCCTCAATGCTGTGCGGCAGGCTGCCGGCAATTCCCTCATTCGGGAATGAGAATTCCTCAGGCATTTTCCGGCACCACAGAGACCGTGAACTTTGCGGTAATGCCGGCATAGAGCTTTGCCTCTGCGCCGTATTCGCCCGCATTCTTCATCTCACCGTTCACGCTCAGCTTGCGCTTGTCAACGGAAAAGCCGCACTGCTCCGCGATTGCATCAGCAACATTGCCGAGCGTCACGGCGCCGAACAGCTTTCCGCCCTGCCCGGACTTTGCCCGGACGGTCACGGTCTTGCCGCTGAGCTGCTTTGCCTGCTCGGAAGCCTCCTGCTTTGCGAGGTCGATCTTATGCTGTGCCGAAGACTTTTCGCCCTCAAGCTTATTGAGATTTGCCGGCGTTGCCTCAACGGCAAGCCCCTTTCCGACAAGAAAGTTTCTGGCATAGCCGTCCGAGACATTCTTGATCTCGCCTTTTTTTCCGGTACCCTTTACATCCTGAAGCAAAATAACCTTCATTTTCGATTCATCCTTTCTGAGCATTCCCCTGCTCTGCGTGCTGTGCTGCCTGAAGCTGTGCCTCTGTCTCATAGAGCACCTCAATCAGCATAGAGCGAAGCTGCTCCACAGTGCAGTCCTTCCGCTGGGTCGCCGCCATGATCTGATGGCCGCCGCCGCCGAGCCGCTCCATGATGAGCTGCACATTCACTTTCCCGAGAGAGCGTGCCGAAATACACGCCTGCCCGTTCGCGGAATACACGACAAACGACGCCGCAACGCCCTCGACCCCGAGCAGCTCATCGGCTGCCTGCGAGGCGATGATCCGGATATCCGGCAGCTCCTCGGGTTCTGCCGCAATGGCAAATCTGCCGTGCAGTTCCGCCTCCGAGACAAGTCTGGATCGGTAGCGGTAAGCGTCCAGCGACTCCGCAAACAGCGTCTTGACCGCAATCGGGTCGGCGCCGCGCTCGCGCAGGAACGCCGCAACCTCAAATGTGTGTACGCCGGTCTGCATGATAAAATTCTTGGTATCCAGCATAATGCCGGAGAGCAGCGCCTCTGCGCAGAACTGCGGCATCTGATCGCGGAAATCGAGGAACTGGATCATACCGGTCACGAGCTCCGCTGCCGAGGAGGCATAGGGATCGTGCAGCTTCAGCGTGGTATTATCCAGATAGTTCACCATTTGTCTGTGATGGTCAATGACGACCACATGTCTTGCCCGCCGGTAGAGCTCAACATCCTCGACGATATCCTTGCTGAAGGTATCGACGATGACGAGCAGATCGGTGTCGGTGATCTGCGCTCTTGCGGTTTCCGGCGCAATCATGCAGCCGGGCATTTCCTCGGCAATCCGGTCGGTCAGCAGCTTTGCGAGCGTGCTCTCCGTCCGGATGACAATATTATACGGGATGCCGGTCTGCTCGGCGATAAACGCGATACCGACCGCCGCGCCGACCGCGTCGAGGTCGCTTGCGCGGTGTCCCATGATATAGACATGGCTGCACCGGAGCATCAGCTTGTGCAGGTCGCGGGCAACAGCACGGTTCTTCGCCTTATTCTTGTGCTCAATGCCCTTTGAGACGCCGCCGTAGAATGTGAAGCCGGAATCGGTTTTGATTGCAGCCTGATCGCCGCCTCTGCCCAGTGCCATATCAAGCGACTGCTGTGCATAGCGCTCATTCTGCGCAATGGAGACGCCGCTTCTGCCGACGCCGATGGAAAGCGTCAGGCTTGTGCGCCCCTTGACAAGAATCTTTCTTGCCTCATCCAGCAGCGGGAAGTGTGCGCGCTCCATTTCGATGCAGTAGCGCACTTCCGTGACAATCATAAAGCGGTCGTCATCGAGATGACAGAACACGCTCTCGGTTCCTTCGAGCAGCCGGTCAAACAGCGTTTCCAGCGATGCCAATACCTGTGCGCGCTCGCTCTGCCGCGTCCCCTTGAACAAATCCTCAAAATTGTCAATGACAATCAGCAGGACGCAGGGTCTGGAATCCATATATGTCCGGCGGAGCGTTGCATAGTTTGTGATATCCTGAAAGCAGTAAAGCCTTGCCTGCCCGCTTTTCCGTTCATAGTCCGTCCGCGAGACCAGATAGTGCCGGTCATAGAGATCGAGCTCGACAGACTCACCGTCATCGACGGCATCCGGCCGCAGCGGGATCACGCTTTGCAGCGGAACCCCGAAGAAATCGCTCGAATCCGGCACACAGTCTGCAAAGCAGTCGTTATACCATAGTATCTCAGAGCGTGCATTGAGAATCACAAGCGGCACCTGCATATGCTCCGGCGCGTTTTCCATTGTCCGCTCGAGCAGCGTATTCATCCGCGCAACATACCGCACGGTATTCTCGCGGAATTTCAGCAGCTCGCAGCCAAACCAGAACAAAGATGCCAGAAACAGGAGCACAACAATCCAGAAAAGCGGACTGCGCCAGTGTGAGCCTGCAAGAATGATCGCGACCAGGCACGAAAACCCCAGCAGCACCACAGAGCAGAACAGCCTCCAGAGCGGCTTCCTCTGCATACTATCTCACCTGCCTTTTTGTATCCTTCGGAGATCAGACCTCCATAATAATCGGAAGAATCATGGGCGAGCGTTTGGTTGTCTCGAAGATATAGTCCGAGAGCACATCCCGCATCTTCCCCTTCAGCGCATTCCAGTCGCGCAGCTCATAAGGCGCGCAGCCTTCCAGCGCATCATTCAGACGGCTTCTCGCCTCATCCATCAGCGCTTCGGATTCGCGCACATATACAAAGCCTCTTGAAATCAGCTCCGGTCCTGACACGATGACATTGTCTGCGCGGTTGATGCCGAGCACAATGATAATCAGGCCGTCCTGCGCAAGATGCTTTCTGTCGCGCAGCACGATCGAGCCGACGTCGCCGACGCCGAGGCCGTCCACGAGCACCCTGCCCGCAGGCGCCTGCCCGGTGATTTTCATGTCGATGCCGTTTGTCTCAATGATATCGCCGATCTGCCCGATCAGGATATGGTCGCGCTGCATACCGGTTTCCAGCGCAAGCTCCGCGTGTTTTTTCAGATGCTTGTATTCGCCGTGAACCGGAATAAAGAACTTCGGCTTCGTCAGTGCGAGCATCAGCTTCAGCTCCTCCTGGCACGCGTGTCCGGAGACATGAACCTCATACATCCGCTCATAAACGACGTGTGCGCCGGATTTCATCAGCTCATTGACAACGCGTGTGACATATTTTTCGTTGCCGGGAATCGGCGTTGCAGAGATGATGATGAAGTCCTGCGGTGTAATATTGACCTTTTTGTGGTCGCCCATTGCCATGCGGGTCAGCGCGGACATCGGCTCGCCCTGGCTGCCGGTTGTAATCAGCACAATCTGATCGGCGGAGTAGCGGTTCATGATGTCGATGTCGATGATCGTGCCGTCGCGGACATCGAGATAGCCGAGCTCCCGCGCAATCGTAATCACATTGACCATGCTTCTGCCGAAAACGGCAACCTTTCTGCCGTTCTTCTCTGCGCAGTCGATGATCTGCTGGACTCTGTGAATATTGGAGGAGAAGGTCGCGATGATAATGCGCTTGCCCTCCGCCGCGGCAAAGAGCTTGTCGAAGGATTCGCCGACCTTGCGCTCTGTCGGGGTATAGCCCGGGCGCTCCGCATTGGTGGAATCCGCCATCAGCGCAAGGACGCCCTTGCTGCCGAGCTCTCCGAATCTGCCGAGGTCGATGATGCCGCCGTCGATCGGGGAATAATCGACCTTAAAGTCGCCCGTATGCACCAGAACGCCGGCGGGCGTATGAATCGCAAGCCCGACCGCGTCCGGAATGGAATGGTTCACATGGATCAGCTCGACGCCCATGCAGCCCATGCGGACGGTCTTTTTCGGCTGCACGACATTGAGCTCGACCTTGCCGCTGAGCTGATGCTCCTTGAGCTTCGCTTCGACGAGTGCAAGCGTCAGTCTTGTGCCGTAGACCGGGATATTGACCTTTTTCAGCAGATAGGCAAGCCCGCCGATGTGATCCTCATGGCCGTGCGTCAGGACGATGCCGCGCAGGCGGTCGGCGTTGCGCTCCACATAGGTAAAATCGGGAATCACCAGATCGACGCCGAGCATTTCCGCATCCGGAAACGCCAGACCGCAGTCAATGATGAACATATCGTTTGCGCACTCAATGACGGTCATGTTCTTGCCGATCTCACCGAGCCCGCCGAGCGGGATGATGCGCACCGGTGTCTTTGCGCGAACCGGTTTCTCTTTCGGCGCTGCCTTTTGCATCTGCACATTTGCCTGACGCTTCTGGGGTCTTGCCGTGCTGCTGCCCTCTGCACTGACGATTTTTGTTACTGCGGGCAAAATCGGCTCTGCCTGTCTGCGTGCGCGCTTCTCGAGCTTCTCGCTGACCTGCTCAGCCGGCATGATTTTTCTGCCGATGGATGCAAGCGGGATCCCGCCGCGCTGCTGTTTTGCATCGCGGAACAGGGGCAGTTTTTTACTGTTTTGATTTCTGTTCAAATGTCAGCCTCTCTTTCTGCCATGCCTTCCGGCATAAGCGGATACTTTTCGTTATCCATACAGATTCAGTATACGCGAAATAGCAGAAAAAGTCAAGTTATTTTTCCGCCGGGCGTTTTTTTTCGGAATCTCCGGCAAAAAAACTGCCGGAAAGAGGCGGTTTTTGCCGATTATTGACAGCGCCGAAAAAGACACCGCACCTCCGATGCTGAACCGGAGGTGCGGTGCGGGAATGGGATAAATATAAAGAGAGGGTTTGGGAAAACTCACAATGTCGGAATAGAATTCGCGAGGTATTTCAGCAGATATGTGAGATCCGCGGAGGTAACGTCGCCGTCTGCGTTGCAGTCGGAATTCCGCTTGCCCTGGTCGCTCACACCGGTTTCGGTATCCTCTGCTGCGATGCGTGCCAGCATAACGGCGTCAAGCACATCAACCTTGCCGTCGCAGTCCACATCGCCTCTCTTCAGATCGCCCTGCGGCTCCTGACTGGAGGAAGTCGTGGAGCTGGAAGTCGAGGTGGTGGTTGTGGTGGTCGTAGTTGTGGTTGTGGTAGTAGTAGTCGTAGTTGTTGTGGCGGAAGTTGCAGATGCCGCAAAGCTGCCGGACTGATTCTGGTTATCCAGCGTGCCGCCCCATGTGCCGAAATAGCTGAGCAGCTTGGAGGTATCGGTCAGAAGCTGGTAATTGCCGGAGGGGATGTAGGAAAGCGAAGAATTGGTATCGAAATCGCCGTACTTGTTATTGCTGGATACCTTCTGTGTCTTGCTCGATACAACCGTCGCCTGCATATCGCCCTTGCAGTTTGTGAGGGTATCGTTGTAGCTCTTGATTGCGCCCTGCTTGATCTGCTGCGGATTCTTGCAGCTGTCAAAAAGGTTATATTCAGAGAAGATATAGGCATCTGCTCTGGGGTTCTGGCAATAGCTGGTCTGACCCTGGAAGACATTGTTATACATATGGATATTCGCCTGTCTTGCGAGCGGCCCTCTGGATTCGCACTTATTCCAGTAATTGTGATGGAAGGTGATGTGGAACTGGAGGTTGGTGTCGGAAGCACCGACCAGATTGGTCTTGTGATAGCCTTCGTAGTAATTGTAGCTGTTGGTGAAGTACATTCCGCGCTTGAAATCGCACGCGCCGTCGCCGCCCGCCTTATCGGATTCCGCCGGATTGGAAATGGTCGGCTTGTAAAATTCGTTATTATGGATCCAGCAGCGTTCAACGGTTGCGGTCAGGGTCGAGCCGCTCTGTACGCCTTCCATGCCGATGCAGTCTTCGGGGACATTGCGGAACTTCAGGTTGCGAACCTCAAAGCTCTTGCCGAAGGAAGCAGCCGCAGTTTCTGCAATAAAGTGAATGCCCCAGCCGTTGATTGTCGCGTCGGTGCCGATGCCCTCGATCGTGACGTCCTTGCCGGATTTCATTCTCGCCATAAAGCCGTTGTCGCCGACAGACCCGCCGTAATCGGTCGAATCATATGCAGTCAGACCGTCCGGCGCCTTCACATCGCCGATGATGCGGACAACAAGCGGTGTGCCGTCCTCTGCGAGCTTCTTGATAATGCCGTTGTTGGAGTTGGTCTTGCTGCCGCCGGTCGAGGTCGCGCCGGCAGAATTGAGGATATTGCCGATTCCGGTGACCTTCGTGCCGTCCTTTGACGTCACACTGACACTGTTTTTATTGTCATTGGTGACATAAATCACCTTTGCATTCGATTTCAGAGCGCCCTTGTCGGTATAGGCGCCGACGCCTGCGGTATAGTTGAAATGTGCATAGCCGGAGCGATCCTGTGCTGAGACCTGAATGCCGGAAACGGTCGCATTTCCTTTGGTTGTCTCAAGCGTCAGGGAGTATGTACCCGCCGGAACGCCCGGGATATCGACGCGGACACCGCCGCTTACATCGCGCACAAGATAGGTCAGATCATCGCCGGAGAGCCTGCCGGAGGCTGCACCGCTGTACGAGACGCCGGTCACCTGCGAATCGCTCACGCCGGAAACCGTTGCATAGAGCATTTCATTCCAGCCGCCGGAATTGACGAGCTTGAAATCGCCCTGCGTCATCTGACCGGAGCCCTGACCGGTTGTCACGGTTGTTGAGGTTGAGCTGCTGCTTCCCGGCTGCGGGCCGGTCGTGCCGCCGCTGCCGCCGGTGATGTCAATATAAAAGAGATTCGAGCTGCCGCTGCCCTTTTTGATCTCATGGGAGCCGGCATTCAGCGAAACGGAGAAAATTCCGTTCGCGGGAATATCATATTTGTTACTGTCAAGATAGAAGGTTGTGCCGTCCTGAATCGCAAGTGTCAGCGTCAGCGCGGTCGATGTGGTGAAGGTGATGCTGGTCGCGCTTTCCATTTTCAGGCACTGGGTCAGCGTCTGGTTGTTGTAGGTCATGGTGCCCTTGCCGGTCGAGAGGTTGCCGGTGATATTGAAATACGCACTGTCAGTGCCCTGTGTTGTGAAGTTATGGCTGACGGCGCCGCTGATTGCTGCGGCTGAGACGGCGACCGCCTCAACATTCACTGCCGATGCCGCGACCGTGTTCTGATGATAAAATGCCGCCGTGCTTCCCGAGATCATGACGGCAGCGGCGGTCAGCAGGCTGAGCCTCTGCTGCAAAGCCTTGATTGCCATTTCCAATTCCTCCTCAAAAATCAAACATAAGCTGTAATTTTTTCTTTCTGTTTTCCTTTGCGGAATCCGAAAAAAGTCCGGACTGCCGGCGTGCGCTCCTTGGGGGAAGAGATCCGCCGGACAGCCCGTAAATCCGGTTTCCATTCTTATCATACCCGATCCGCATCTGTTTTTCAATGATTTATGATATTGAAGAACTGACAGATTATCCGCCGGCTGATTTTTCATATTCCCGGTACATCATAAAAAAAGAAAATCCTCTGCTTTTGCAGAGGATTCAGCCTGTCGAGTAACTTCATTAGAATCATATTTGAAGTTTTGATCAAACTTTTTCAAAAGTTTGCGGGGTCAAGGGGCGGAGCCCCTTGCCGCCCACAGTTTGCGCAGCAAACTATTGCGCAGCGAGCGGAATTCTCTTATTTACGTTAAAAAGCGCTAAAGATGGGGGCTTGGGGGAAGGAAAACAAGAGTTTTCCTTCCCCCATTATCCAATCTTTCATTCCGCTTTGACAGGCACTCCATTTCGCTGAAATGACTTTATCGACAGACTGAACCCCCTGCTTTCGCAGAGGATTTTCGGTTCTCAAGCCGGTTTTCTCCGGTTGTCACGGGATCAGTCCATAGCAATATTTGCAGGCAAGTACTCTCCTGACCGCATCATTGACCTGCTGTTCGGAAATTCTGCCGTCCTTTACAGCCGCAAGAACCTCCTTGCGCTGATTTTCATAATCCGTCGTCAGGATCAGATCATTGCCGCACAGAACCGCCTGAACTGCGGCTTCTCCGTTGGAGGCATATTTTTTCACCGCCTGCATGGTCAGGGCATCGGTTGCGATCAGCCCGGAGAACCCGAGTTCCTCGCGCAGAACCCGGTGTACCTCCTCCGAAAGAGAGGCAGGCTTTGTCCCGTCCATGCACGAAATAATATTGTGATTCACCATAATCATCGGCACACCCGCACGGATGCCGCTGACAAACGGAAGAAAATCCTCCGTCTCAAACGTCTTTTTGGTGCGCTTGTCAACCGCAACGCCGGTATGTGTATCGAGATTGTCACCGTAACCCGGAAAATGCTTCAGCGTCGCGATCATCGTGTTCTCGTTCATCACATTGACAACGCCCTCCGAATAGGCAGCGGTGGTTTTTGCATCCTGCCCGAGCGTCCGCGAATAGATATAGGAGCTTGATTTCTTCGGCATATCGACGACCGGCGCGAGATTGTAGTTCAATCCGAGATCTTTCAGAAAGAGCGCCTTGTCCTTTGCATCATCGAAAATTGCCTGCAAGCCGTTCTTCTGATAGAGTTTCTGCGGCGATAGGAACCGTGCGGAACGGAATGCCGTAAACATACTGATACGCACAACCGAACCGCCTTCCTCGTCGCCGCCGAGCATCAGACCGTGCCGGCTCTGTGCCTTGAGCTTTTTCATATTTGCACGGACAGATGCCGGTGTCGAATTGCGAAAATCATTCGCAAACAGCACATATCCGGCGGGGCAGAGCGCACCCTGCGTCTGCTGCAATGCCGTGCTGTATCCCGGATAGGAGATCAGGAACATCTGACTGACCTTTTCCTCGAGCGACATTTTTTTAACGTCCTGTGCCGCCCGGATATAATTTGTGCCGAACAACGCCTGCTCCGGATCCGCAAAGGGAATCGCGGTATTTTCGCAGACCGAACGCATCACAAGCGCAGAAAAGCTGCCCTCTTTTTTCGCGAGCTTATTCGTATAGAATTGCAGCACGAGCTGCGCATCCCCGACCGTGATCTCATTGTCGCAATCGACATCTGCGGCAGCTTCGCTCTCGGCAGAAAGCCTGATTGTCTTATTGCTGAGGCGGTCTGTATACGCCTGCAATATTTCCTGTGCATCGCTGACCGTCACCGCACCGTCCGCATCGGTATCCCCGCTCAGGCGCGTTCCGGCTGACGCTGCTGACGCCCCGCCTGCGGAAGCCGCAATTGTCAGGGCAGCCGCCGCTGCCGCAGCCAGATTCCTCAATTTCCCGTTCATATCTGTCCTCCCGTATTATAATCTGTCAGCGGGAGCCTTTCCCCATTTCATCGAAATATCAAAAGCCTTGACGCTGTGTGTCAGCGCACCGATCGAGATGATATCGACGCCGGTTTCCGCGACGCCGCGCAGCGTGTCATGCGTAATGCCGCCGGAGGCTTCGAGCAGCGCCCTGCCGTCCGTGATGCGAACTGCCTCCTTCATGGTATCGCAGTCCATGTTGTCGAGCATGATGATATCCGCCTTTGCATCAAGCGCCTGCTGCAATTCGTCGAGCGTCCGCACCTCAACCTCAATCCGCACCATGTGCCCGATCTGTGACCGGAGCTGTGTGATTGCGGGCAGAATGCCGCCGCACGCATCAATGTGATTGTCCTTCAGCATGGCGCCGTCGGAGAGATTGAACCGGTGATTTCTTCCGCCGCCGCAGCGAACGGCATACTTCTGCATCGCACGGATGCCGACCGTTGTTTTTCTGGTGTCTGCAATCGAAGCCTTTGTGCCTGCAACGATATCGACGCATCTGCGCGTTTCGGTCGCAATGCCGGAAAGGTGCTGCAAAAGATTCAGTGCCGTACGCTCGCCCTTGAGCAGCGTCCTTGTGCCGCCGTGCATGACCGCAAGAATATCGCCGTACTGCACCGCCTCGCCGTCCTGCTTCAGAATCTCAAATTTCACGCCGCTTCCGACCAGATCGAATACGCGCTTTGCAATCTCCATTCCGCAGAGCACGCCGGTATCCTTTGCCATCAGGTACGCATCGGATTCATGCGCCTCCGAGAGCAGAAAATCCGTCGTGACATCCATTCCCGTGATATCCTCGTGCAGCGCACGCAGGATTACTTCATCCACATAGCTTTGTAACAGCTGCATTATAATTGTTCCTCCAGAATCAGGTATGCACAGGTAGCCTGTGACTTTGCTTCGAGATAGTCGAGGTCGAGCTTCCAGTCCTCGCAGGCGATGAGCTGGATCAGCTCTGTCACGCGGTCATAAGCCGCACGCATATTTTCGGTATTCGGAATGACAAAATAATTCTCCTGCAATATTTTCCGCAGCTCGGTGCGGATGCCGTGCGGAATCGGCTCTGTCGCGGTGACTGCGGGAAATTCGCCCTGCACAAAGCGCGGGGAGATATCCGCTGCTTCTCTTGCGATTTCCTGTGCGGCTCTGCGGGAGAAAACCAGCGCTTCCAGCAGCGAATTGCTTGCGAGGCGGTTGTTGCCGTGAACACCGGTATGTGCGCATTCGCCGCAGGCATAAAGCCTGTCCACACGCGTCTGCGCATTGGAATTGACGTCGATACCGCCCATCAGATAATGCTGGCAGGGGTAAATCGGAACCGGCTCTTTGGTCAGGTCATAGCCCTGCTCAAGCAGCTTATTGTAAATTTTCGGAAAGCGCGCCTTGACGGCCTCCGGGTCTTCATGAGTAATATCGAGCCAGAAGTCCTGCGAACCGGTACGCTGGCTTTCGAGAATGATCGCATGCGACACAACGTCACGCGGGGCAAGCTCCAGTCTGTCATCGTAGCGCTGCATGAAGCGTTCCATGTTGCAGTTGCGCAGATAGGCGCCCTCTCCGCGAACCGCCTCGGAGATCAGAAAGCACTCTCTTGTATGCTTATTGTTGAAGGCGGTCGGGTGGAACTGAATCAGGCTGAGATTTTTGATGCGGGCGCCGAGCTCATATGCGACACGGATGCCGTCGCCGGTCGCGATTGCAGAATTCGTCGTATACTCATAGACGCGCCCGATGCCGCCCGTCGCCAGAATCAGAAAATGACAGTTCACAACACTGAGCTGTTCTTCGCGCAGCAGCTCGACACTGAAGCCGGTCTCCGTCTGCATGGCTCTGCTCAGCACCGTGAATTCCGAAATCGTGACATTCGGCAGATTCCGCGTCTGTGCGAGCAGCCCGCGCAGGATCTCCGCGCCGGTTGAATCGCGGTAATGGAAGATGCGTCTGCGGCAGTGTCCGCCTTCGAGTGTACGGTCATAGTCGCCGTCGGCGTTTTTGTCGAAGTCCACGCCGTATTCGACAAGCTGCTCGATATCCTGCGCTGCCTCCGAGACCAGAATATGCAGTGTTTTCGGATTATTTGTGAAGGCACCGGCAATGCGCGTATCATTCGCGTGCAGCTCGATATTGTCATTCGGCGAATTCCAAACGCCGGCAATACCGCCTTGCGCGAGAGCGGAATTGCAGAGCGTTGCCTCCCGCTTTGAGAGCAGAAGCACCTTCAGATTTTCCGGCAGGTGCAGCGCTGCATAGCAGCCCGCAGCGCCTGCGCCCGCAATTACAACATCATAATTTTGTTCCAGATTCACCATATGGATGGCTCCTTTTCACTTAATGCTTCTATTATAGCACGTTTTTCTCTGTTTGTCACGCGATTTATTATATTTTCCGAATTCGGCATATGTAATTTTGGTATCGGGACAAAATTCGCAGAATCGGGGCGGGCTCCGCGCCTGCCAGGCTCATCGGATAATTGTGCAGGAATACCGGAGAATTGTTCATTGAAATCGAATCAAAAATCAGTATAATAAAAAACAGAAGCAGGGAAGCTGTACCGACAGCCCTGCGTAACTGCACTTTTGCATTTTTATTATTTTGAGGGGGAACTGAATTATGATCTCTATGAAAAACCGTCTGACAGCGTTTGCCTGTACCGCTGCGGTCGCATTCAGCGCCTGCACACCCGCTGTCTTCACAACCGCCGGCATGTCCGTCTCCGCAGCCTCGGCTGGCGAAGCAGGCGGCTGGTATGAATCCGCCTATATCACATGGGCTCCGGTCTCCGGTGCCTCGGGCTACAATGTCTATGCCGACGGCAAACAGATCGACAGCACACTGATCCGGCAGTATAACGGCTATTACCGCGCCGATGCCCTCGGGCTCAAAGCGGGCAGTCATACGCTCAAGGCAGTGCCGGTCATCAGCGGCAAGGAGGACAGCTCGAAAGCCATTGAAAAAACCGTCACCGTCAAGGCATTTGACCGCTCCGGCTTCGGATGGGTCAACGGCACATCCTCCGGCGCATACAATGAGGACGGCACGCTGAAAAGCGGCGCGGTTGTGCTCTATGTCACCGATAAAACAAAGGATTCCGTTTCCTGCGATGTCGTGACCAGCTCGAAGGGCACTACTACAACCACAACCGGCATTCAGGAAATCCTGAATGCAATTAAAAAGGGCTATGATACCCGCCCGTTCTGCATCCGCATCGTCGGCACCGTAACTGACCCCAACGGCGTTTCCTCAATGGGCGGCGACCTGACCATTGACGGCGGCGGAAAATACAGCGCCGGCATGACGATCGAGGGCATCGGCGAGGACGCCGTGCTGCACGGATTCGGCGTGAAGGTCAAGAATATGTCCAATCTCGAAATCCGCAACCTCGGTGCCATGCTCTGCGACAGCGACGAGGGCGACAACTTCTCGCTCCAGCAGGACAATGACCATGTATGGGTGCATAACTGCGATTCCTTTTACGGTCTGGCGGGCAGCGATGCCGATCAGGCAAAGGGCGACGGCGCTCTTGACTGCAAAAAATCGACCTACATCACCTTCTCCTACAACCACTTCTATGACAACGGCAAGTGCAATCTGCTGGGTCTGAAGGAGAACACCACCAGCGACCTCTACATCACCTATCACCACAACTGGTACGATCACTCCGATTCCCGTCATCCGCGTGTCCGGTTCTATACCGCACACGTTTACAATAACTATTATGACGGCAATGCAAAATACGGCATCGGCTCGACGCAGAGCAGCTCGATTTTTGCCGAGAGCAATTACTTCCGCAACTGCAAGTATCCGATTCTGACCTCGATGCAGGGCTCCGATATCGCAACCGGCGGCACCTTCTCCAGCGAGGACGGCGGCGTCGTCAAAGCATACGGCAATATCATGGAGGGTCAGAAATCCTTTATCCCTTACAGCCAGGACAACACCTCTTATGATGCCTATGTGGTCGCGAATAAAACCGACAAGGTTCCGTCCTCCGTCATCGCAAAGCAGACCAGCAAGCTCGGCAGTTCATACAGCCACACCTATAACAATTTCGATACCGCAGGCAATATGTATTCCTATACTGCCGATGCCGCAAAGGATGTCCCGGCAATCGTCGAGGCGAATGCGGGCAGAATGAACGGCGGCGACTTCAAATGGGAATTCAACGATGCCGCAGATGATGCGGATTACGCCGTCAATTCCGCGCTGATGAGCGCGCTGAAGGCTTACCGTTCGCCGGTTGTGGCAATCGGCAGCGGCTCTTACGTCACCCCGACCGAACCGGCAGTGACCACGCCCACCTCCGGCAGTACGTCCGGCAGCACCTCCGGCACAACAAGCGGCTCCACCGGCGGCGGCACTGATATCCCGGTTCCGGCATCGGGCTATGTCCACAACTTCACCGCAAACGGCACAAACAGCGATTTCTATTCGATCAGCGGCAACCTTTCGACCTCGAAGGGCACTGTAAACTACGCGGGTCTGACGCTGACACAGTGCCTCAAAATTGAGAGTGCAACAGCGATTTCGTTCAATGCACCTGCTGCCGGCACGCTGACGCTGGTCTTTGCAGAGCCCTCCGCAACAATCAAGCTCGACGGCACAAAGTATACCGCCGACAGCACCGGCATCATGTCGCTGACGGTCTCCGCAGGCGCTCATGCACTCGCAAAGGCGGATTCCTGCAACCTGTTCTATATGGCGCTGAGCACTGAGGGCACAGCTCCCGTGACCGAATCCACGACAACCACCAGCACCACCACCACCTCGACGGAAACCACCGCTGAACCGATTGCTGTCTCGCTTTACGGCGATGCAGACTGCAACAATTCCGTTGATGTTCTGGATGCGGTCATGGTTGCAAGAATCGCGGCGGAGGATACCGAGACCGGCATCACCGATCAGGGCAAGCACAATGCCGATGTGACCAAGGACGGCAACGTCAAAGCAGAAGATCTCAGCATGATTCTCAAATATCTCTCAAACCAGATTCCGAGTCTCTGATATCATACATCATACAGAAAGCGCCCCCGCAGACTGATTTCCTGCGGGGGCGCCCAGTCTGTCGATAAAGTCATTTCAGCGAAATGGAGTGCCTGTCAAAGCGGAATGAAAGATTGGATAATGGGGGAAGGAAAACTCTTGTTTTCCTTCCCCCAAGCCCCCATCTTTAGCGCTTTTTAACGTAAATAAGAGA
>Ga0310691_10000220_pt1 | contig 116860 bp, 95 predicted proteins | sample 176DNAGHGlowgp2_FD_203887 | JGI IMG/M metagenome (GOLD analysis project Ga0310691, IMG submission 203887) | Sheep rumen microbial communities from Palmerston North, Manawatu-Wanganui, New Zealand - 1766 DNA GHGlow gp2 (v2) (version 2) | ecosystem: Host-associated > Mammals > Digestive system >... | reverse complement strand
AGAGTAATATCAGGGCGGAATTCATCTTCACCATTACGGCAGGTAAACTCTGCTGTGCAGTAGTAATCATTGTTTTTAGGATTATCAAAATCAATCAGTTTATAAGGAGAAACAGAAATTAGGCGTTCATAAAACTGTTTTCCTAAGTCATCATCATTTAGTTCTTTTTTGATGTCGGAAAAAACAGCAAGCCAGTCTCCTTTTTTTGAAGGGTTTAATCGCTCAAAAGCTGAATGAAATTTATCTATAAGGATGTTTGTTTCAGAATCAAAAGTTTCTCCGGCATTTTCTTCATACATTTTTCCAATGTAATTGTAGCCAAGCCGTGTAAGGTGAACCATTGCAGGCATTTGAACACGTGTTTTTTCATTGTAATTTTTGCTCAATTTTGACTCCAAGACAAGAGTATATCATAAACAGCTTTTCTTTTCCATCATAATTATACTACACCAACTGTCGCAAGCAATGCTACAGGGTCTTTTTTCCAACACTTTTTTTTATTATAAATCAAGGGGCATCGCAGGAAATGAAGCAGGATAAAGAACTGTTTGCTACCTAAAAATGTGCAAATGCTTACGAAAAAGCTTCTAAAAATATGCACTTTCTTGTTGAAAAATGGCCTAAAAATATGTAAAATGTGTGTATGCTCAGGAGAAAATTTTATTCTTATTGGGGCGTCCTGCCAAGTTGTTAGCCCCATGTGTTCTTTTGCTGCATCAGTTCGTTCTACAATCAATTCCGCAGCAGTGTGTCCGTGAACCGCATAATGTGCAACGCTACGCACTTGCTTGCCTTGCATATTTTGGACAGTGGCATAAAATCTTTTTGTAGCCGCTGCATCTCTATCATAATCAATTGCTGTTGCATAAATATCCGTAATTTTCTGATAAAATTTGCGCTCACTAGAACGAATCTCTCGGATACGCTCCAGCTGTTCCTCAAAGTACTTTTTTGTAAGAATTGAACCGTCATTTTTAAGACGCTCATCATCCATTGCAAAGCCTTTGATGGTATACTCTTTTGCAATATTATCAACCCATTTACGGAACTGAACGGCTCTTTCAGAATTCACCTTAAAGCCTACAGCAATTATCATCTGCAGGTTATAATGCTTCGTGTCATACGACTTTCCGTCCGTGGCAGTTATTCGAAAATTTCGAATAACTGAATCTTCTTCAAGTTCAGAATCTTCAAAGATCTTTTTGATATGATAATTGATTGTATTTGTCTCAACCTCATACAAAACGGCAAGCATTTTTTGAGTAATCCAGATATTTTCATCTTCGTAGCGGACTTCAACGCTGTTTTTGTCATCACCATTAGCCGCAACAAAAGTCAAATATTCTGCGGCTGAACTTCTAATTGAAATTTCTTTTGACCTTTTTTTTGCCATCTTCTCCATCCATAATAATAGAAGATTATACCACAAATTCCCTCTTTTGTTGCGGAAATACCGCTATTCTACAAAAGTCTCAATGCCAAGGGGTGCTTTACCCCACAAGAAAATTCACGCCGAGTTTTACCCAAAAACACGCCGAGAATTTTTTAAAACTCGCCGTGTTTTAAAAAATTCTCCGTACGTTTTTCCGGGATTCTCCGTATGTTTTTTGGGAACTGGCCGTTGAATATACCTAAAATGCTAATTTTCTGCGGTTTTTCTGAATTCATTCGATTTTTTTTGACTTTTCTTATCATTTTACTTGACAATTTGGTTAAGTTATTGTAATTTATAACCAGATACAGGATAAAAAGGATAAGACGGAGGTAAGCGAGATGGACGCAAACTTCAAGAGCAGGGTTGAGGCCCTCTTAAAGGAAAAGGGGATGACGCAGCGGGAACTGGCCGCAAGGCTTGGCGTGAGCGAGGTTACGGTTAGCCGCTGGATGACTGATGGTGCAAACGGACGGAACCCCAGCATTCCGACCCTGCAGAAGATAGCAGACATTCTTGAGACTACGCCGGATTATCTTTTGGGGAAGGACGGAAAGGAATTGCAGCCAACACAGAACACGGCCGGCGACGGCGTAAACTGGGGAGCGATTCTTGCCGGAACAGCCTTGACTGCAACCGCCGTAATCGGACTTGTTGCCCTTGCAAAGGCTATGGGCAAGCTGAACGAAAGCGACAAGGAGCAGATTGAAAACATCCTGAACAGGGAATGAGTGCAGGCAAACCTGCAAGGAGGTAAGCAAATTGAGTGCAAAAAAAAGACCTTTTAACTGATTGCAGTCAGCTAAAAAGTCTCTAAACAGCTACGGAAAAACCGTTGCCGAATAACTATCATAATAGTAATGGTTTTTCCTAATTTTTTCAAGTTACCGTAAAGTCCGGCGTTGGTCGTTCGCTATGCGAACTTACCGAGTTTGCCGTTGGTAAACTCGCAGGACTGAAAAACTCAAATTAATTTATGCAAGGAGTCGCCTATGAAAGCGAGATACCTTGAACAGGCTGTAGCCGCCTTGAAGAGCTACAAGGAAAAACTATATGAAATACAGAATTGTAAAGAGGATAAATCCCCTTAATAAAACAGAAGAGAAATACTACGCGGCACCCCAGTACATGGAGGAGCTGACGGTACTGGATCTTGCGAAGGACATTTCCGATGCTTGTACACTCAATGTAACCGACGTGGAGGCGGTTCTTACTTCCCTAGTAAGGAAGCTTCCCCTCTACCTTAAGAACGGATTCAAAATCCAGCTTGGAAACTTTGGCCGGGTAAAACTTTCCTTCTCTTCAAAGGGATACGAAAGCCCGGAGAACGTGGATGCCTCAAGCATAACGAGTAAACGCATCCTCTTTACGCCTAGCAGCGAGTTAAAAAACGAAATTGAAAAGGCATCATTTTCAAAAGTTTGATTTGCTAAGATAGAGTAAAACCTTGCCCTGCCCGGGATGAATCTTGGGCGGGGATTTTTTTTGCGTGAGGGATTGGAGTGGCGGCGTAGCCGTTCCGAAGCGCAAGCGTAGGAATGAAACCACGCAAAGCCCGACCCGGAGCACGAAGTGCGTAGGGGCACGCCCAGAAACTTATGGCAGAAGCATTTTCATAGATTTTTTTCTATAAGCATGGTATAATTAACTCGATATTTAGAAAAGGAGGGCATGAACAATGACAAATCTCCGTTTGGATAACTCAATATTTCTCATGTATCTCGCAACAGAGGAATACAAGAGAGAGCATGATCTTTCTAACGAAGAATTCCTGGAATTGGACAAAAAATACAAGATATTAAAATACATTGCAGATTGCCCGGATATTTTTGATTCTATGACGGAAAAAGAAATGGCAAAGGAAATTGATTATTATGTCTCTCCAAATTATTGAAACCTTATATCACGGAACAATTTCCCAAATACAAACAATTGATGTAACAAAGGGCCGTGATAACAAAGATTTCGGAAAAGGATTCTATATGGCTACAACTAAAAAGCAAGCCATTGGAATGATGCACAAAAAATACACTGAAATACAGAATCGAATAAAGAATAAATATCAAGGGCGGATTTTTACAGAAAGATTATACGAGATTCAGATAGATTTTGATTACGCAGAAAAGCTAAATATTAAGCACTTTGAACAAGCAGACATGGAATGGCTGAATTTCGTCCTAACATGTCGAGAACAAAGCGGTACACCGCACAATTATGACCTTGTAATTGGCCCAACAGCTGATGACAATACATTGATTTGTTTGCGAGCATACTGGCAGGAATTCTACGGAAAAGTTGGAACAGAAGAGTCTAAAGAAATCCTGCTAAAAAATTTGGAACCAGAAAATCTTGGAATTCAATATTTTATAGGAAAACAGCATATTGCAGATAAACTCATTAAAAACTTCCACGAAATTGACTGGAGAAGAATATGAGTGATAAAAAGATAGAAACAACAAAAGGAATGTGCGTCATTGCCATGACAAAACACATCATGCATCAATATAAAATACCACAGGATGAAGCTTTTGCAAAACTTTCAGCAACTGAGTTTTACAAAGTATTCTCAAAATCAGAATCCAGATTATATCTTGAACCAGATTTTTTTCTGTTCAAGGCTTGCGATTTAGAACTTTCCGGCGACACGGATGGAATGTACAGGTATATACAGGATAATTAATTTCTTTTCAAAGATGGAGTGGAACCTGCTAAAAGACAAGATAAAATAAGACCTTGCCCCTCCTGAGAGGAATCTTGGGCGGGGTGTTTTATTTCCCCCTCTAAATCTCCATCCCAAACACCGCCGTCACATCCCCGTCATCCATGATGCGGTCGCTGGGCTTGGCGGCGTTTTCTATCATGCTTTGGATTCTGTCCTTGATTGCGTTTCCAATCAGGCGGTCGGTGTCTACTCCACGCAGCTTGAAAAACAATAGCGGGTCTTTGTCAAAGCGGGAACCGATTCCGTAAAGGACTGCAGCTACATGCTTGCACATGTCGGCATAGTCGGGGCAGGAGCAGTCAAAATGAATCTTTGCCATTGACGGGAAGAGGCCGGAACCTTTTTGAGTGAAGAGGGCTTTCAGGTCGTCGGGGAAGTTGCCTTTAACAAGGTCATCTATGTTCTGGATTTTTGAGGCGCATTTTTCTACAATGCTCTCGTACTGTTCTTCCGTAAGCTCGTCGATTCTTATGCGGACATTGTAGGGCTTTTTTCTGCTTCCCTGAACAAGGGCCGTAACTTCTCCCACGTCAATTTGCAAATCAAGGACACAGTTTGCGCGGACGTATTTTCTGCCACGCTCTAGGCGGCTTGCATAGTCGGCATAGAGTTCAAGATTTTCGCACCAGGCTTTTCCCCACCAGCTTTTTGCGATTGTCCTTCCTTCTAGTTCAACCGGATTCAGCACCACGCCTTTTTTGCGCTGCTCTTCGATATATTTTTTTGCCTTTGCCTTGTGTTCCGCAACTGAAACGTAAGGGGCAAATCCGCTGTAGTAATCGTAATATCCCATGGCTTACTCCTCTCCATCCAAACGGAACATTTTCATAAGGTCGCTGTCGCTCATCTCGGTTATCCAATTTTCACTGGAGTCGGCGGAGATGACGTTTTGTGCAAGCTCCGTTTTGCTTTTTATAAGCTCATCGATTTTTTCTTCGATTGTTCCACGGCTTACGAATTTGTGTACCATGACGTTTTTTGTCTGGCCGATTCTGAACGCGCGGTCGGTGGCCTGATTTTCCACTGCGGGATTCCACCAGCGGTCAAAGTGAATTACGTGGTTTGCGTTGGTAAGGTTCAATCCCGTTCCACCAGCCTTTACCGAAATGACCATGTAGGGAATATAAGTGTCGCTCTGGAATTCCTCCACCATTTTGTTGCGCTTGGAAATCGGGGTTCCACCGTGAAGGACAAAGCCCCTTATTCCGAATACGCCGGAAAGGAAATCATCCAATGCCGGGCATATTTCCTTGAACTGGGTAAAGACAAGCACACGCTCGCGTTTTTCGTAAATCGTCTGGCAGATGTCTTTGAGCATCTCAAACTTTCCGCTGTCTTTTTCCGAAAATCCGTCCGCTCCGTTGAACTGGTCGGGGTGGTTGCAAATTTGCTTTAGCTTTAAAAGGGACGCAAGCACAAGGCCTCGGCGTTTCATCGGGTCATCATCATCTTTTGCTTTTTCCAAAAGTTTTGCAAGGTCGTCTACATATTTTTTGTAAAGGACCCGCTGCTTTTTGGAAAGGGTTACGTAATCGGTCATCTCCATTTTTTCCGGAAGGTCAGAGATGATTGACTTGTCTGTTTTTAGGCGGCGCAGCATGAAGGGTGAAATCATTGCCTTGAGCTTTGAGTAGCCGGAAGGATTTTCTTTTAGCGATGATGCGAAGCGTTTGAATTCCGTTGAGCTTCCCAAAAGTCCCTTGTTCAAGAAATCGTAGAGCGACCAGAGGTTTGTCAAATCGTTTTCGATTGGGGTACCTGTCAGGGCGATGCGGTTTTTGGCTTTGAGTGACTTTATGCTTTTTGTCTGTTTTGATGAAGGATTTTTGATTGCCTGGGCTTCGTCCAAAATTACAAGGTCCCATTCACTCTCCTGCAAATCTTCCATACGGCTTACCATGCTGTAGGTGGTGATGGAAAGGAATGGAGAGTTGCCATTCTGAATTACGCCACTGTCATTCTGATTTGGAATCGGAGATGCTGAATCAAGTTCAGCATGACGGGGTGCGTTTTCGGCATGACGGGGTGTGTTTTCGGGCTGGCAGTTTTTCTTTTCTGCATTACGAGAGGCTGATGGGTGTAAAATCGTAAGTGGCAAAAGAGGGGCGAACTTTTTACATTCATTCTGCCAGTTGCCCAAAAGGGATGCGGGAACTACAAGCAGGATTTTTGAATTTGGAGCACCCTGCCTTAGACTTTCCAAAAATGCGAGGACTTGAACGGTCTTTCCCAAACCCATGTCATCGGCAAGACAGGCACCAAAATTGCAGACCGTCATCTTAGAAAGCCACTCGTAGCCCTTTGACTGATATGGACGCAAGGTAGCCTTAAAGCTTGAAGGAAGCTTCATGGCCTTTTTGCCCGTGCTTGAAACAGAACGCAAGTCACGGAGAAGTTCTGAAATCCATGTGGCGTTTGAGATTGCGTTTATGTCGATTTCGTCTTTTGATTCAGAAGCAGCGTTGCCTGAATTAAAACTCATGCGCAGGGCTTCCATCATGCTTATGTCACCGTGGTATTTTTCCATCTCTGCCAAAAGCACTTTCAGACGCTCGTGGTCAACTTCCACCCACTTGCCTTTTATGAGCGAAAGGCCTTCGTCCATGGCAAGCATCTTTTTGATTTCTGCCTTGGTAAGTTTTTCACCGTCAACTTCTAGATAACCTTCCATTCCAAGAATTGAGTCCAGCCCCAGAAGTGATTTTTTCTTTGTGAGCGAGACTGAGACCCTTGCCTTTTGCCGGGATTTTTTCCACCAGTCGGGAATGCGGCAGACGATACCGCTTTCTTCTATTTTTGGAATGTCGCGTAAGATTTGCCATGCTTCATTTGTAGTAAGGCGCAGGGGATGGAACATTTCTCCGCTCGAAGTAAATTCCCCGATTAGCTTTGAAACCTCAGCCGCCCGGTTCAGGCAGGAAAGAAGCTCCAAAATTTTATCCCGGTCATTTTTGTATTCGGTTAGGGCATATTTTAATGGCGCGTGTTTTATGTTTCCCTTCTCATCTTTTGTGGAATAGGTTGCAAGAAATGAAAATGGATATTTATCGTCGTTTTTGTTTTCCACAAGATGAAAGAAAATCCTCTCCGCAACTTTTAGGCGCTCGTCTTTTTCCGCAAGGTAAAGGGCTACTGTTCCTGAATAATTTTTAATCTCGTAGGAAAAGCAGCCGTTCAGTTTTGCCCAAAGAGCCTGTATCCATTCTGCGTTTACATTTTCGGAGCCGGGAGCAAATGGAAGTGATGAAAGGAGGTTTTCCGTTAAATCGGCAGTCAGCGAAACTGCTGTATTTTCCCTGCTAAGTTCAAGGCCTTCCGTTCTTGAAAGCTCGGTCAAAAATGAGTCTGCAATCTGCCAGAGAAAAAGTCCCGCATCGTCAAGGCTTGCCACAGGGCGCACGTCAAAGCCAAGGTTGTACAAGGCATTGATTGGCTCATCTTTAAAAATGCCGGTGTAAGTTGCATCGTCCACCGCAAAGAGTGTGGGCAGAAATCTAAAGCGCAGAGGGGCTGCTGCAGTTTGTTTTTTCATCTAATAATCTCCAAAGTTATTATAGCATAAAAAAAAATTATTTTGAAAATACCTCTTTTGTTTTTTTTGCGTGAGGGATTGGAGTGGCGGCGTAGCCGTTGCGGAACGAAGTGGAGCAATGGAGCGCGGTTAGCGCGGAACCACGCAAAGCCCGACGGCAACTTGTTGCCGGCACGCCCTAAGCACAAATTTCATGCCATTCTACTTTAATCTCACCGATGTTTCATTGTGTCTTGTTGGATAGATTTCGGTGTAGACTATCTTTCCGTTGACAATGCCAAGCCTTACTATTTCGGAATCCAAGGCTCCGTAGGCTGCAAACTCTGCTTCTCCATTGAAGATAAAATTGCCGAGCGAATAGACAATCAGTTTTCCCTTGTACCATTCGGTTGGCTGAATTACATGCGGATGGCTTCCAAAAACAACGTCGGCTCCAGAATCTATGAATTTTTCGTAGAGCTCCCGCTGCATATTGTGAGGCTTGTGCCTATACTCGAATCCCCCGTGAACATTGACGATTACAAAATTGCCTACTGTCTTTTCCTTTTTTATGTCTTCAAAAAGCTCTTCGCTTTGCCAAAGGATACCTGCCCGGTTTTCCGTTGCGGTGGCAGTCTTTTCTCCGTTGAATCCGGTTCTTTCGATTGGAAAGGCTCCGCAACTTATGATGGCGATGTTCGTTCCGTTTACTGTCGTATGATAGAATTTTTTTGCCTCATTAGCAGTATAGCCAGCTCCCGAAGTTGGAATGCCATGTTCTTCCAAAGCTGCAAGAGTATCTTTAAATCCTTCTTCACCGTAATCGTAGCAGTGATTGTTTGTCTGCATAAAATAATTGAAGCCTGCTTTTTTTAATGCCAGAAGTACTTCCTTTCGGAATTTGAATGTGTAGGATTTGTATATACGCTTTCTTGATTCGGTTACAACACCCTCAAGATTTCCTATCATTATGTCATTGCTCTGCAAGACAGGAAGGGTGTTTCCAAAGACTTTTTCCAGACCGTTTTCATCTTCTATCAGAGTTTTTTGTGTACCGCCTTCAACCATTATGTCGCCGACAGCAGCTACAAAACCAATATTTTCTTTACATACATCTTTGTTCTGAAAAAAATCATCAAGGAATTCAAAAATGCTTTTTGAAAAATCAGGAATTATAACCGTGCATTTTGCAAAAGTCTTTTTTTCAAGCGCGTATCCCTCATCCCCGGCGTATTTTGAATCCACCGGTATTGCCTTGTTTCCTTCAGGAAAATTTTCCACGTCGCTGAGTGAAAGTGTAAAACTTGCTGTATTTACGTTGAGCGAAGATACATGTCCAAAATCTGTAGGTGCTGAGGGAAAATAGTATTTTGATTCTATGCTATATCTTTTTATACAGGGATTTTCGGATTCACCGTCAAAAAATGCCATGCATTCATCTTTGGAAACAAAAGCAACCGCGCAAGCATAAGGGCCTTTTTGGCCATCCTTGCCGCTGTTCAAATCCAGGGAAGAAAAATCAGAAAGGGAAATCAGTGAAAAATTAGAAGGAGAATCAAGGCCCCTAAAATATTCATCAAAAATGGCATCGTCCACAACGACGTAATATTCTTTTGTACATGATGAAAGCTTTTTGTGCTCAAGAAAAAACAATAGGACAAAAGCCATAAGGGCCGCAAACAGGATTCCCGATACTGCGGCCATAATTGAATCTGAAACGAAAGGTCTCTTCATACTGTAATTCTAACCGAATTATGGGAAAAAAGCATAGGTAGAGAGGATCTGTGTTCTTGATAAAATATTTACTCACAGGTAAAGGTATGACCCTGCACTTTACGTACAAACTCGTAATCAATGGTTCGTCGTAAACCTTCTTTATACATAAAAGCTTCTGTTTGAAAGATTTAATAACAAAAAACCTGCTATGAGCATTTTTAAATTCAATGCACACGGCAGGTTTTATATATGAGAATACCATTTATTTTGATATTATAATTTATTGTATTACAAAAAGTTACTTACTTTACACTACTACTCAACTTATACTTCTTGAGTCCATTCACTCCCCAGCAAAAGAGATACCATGCAGAAGAAAAAATGTTCATCTTTAAGACTTTGCGATAAATATTCCATTGAGGCTTTATCATTTTCGTCTTGCTTGCAGTCATGCTGTCTTCGCGCATACGATAATCTACAAGAACATCACTATAGCCGTAAGCAGTAAGTCCATTCTTCATAATCTCAAGCCAGTAAGCATAATCATCTCGAAGAGCTTTCAAAGCTTCATTAAACAGTATTTTATTCGGAAGTTTTGCAGTATCTACGATTGCAGCTGACGGGAAAATCGGGCAATGTCGCAAAAGCTGTTTATATGTTCGTTTTCCTGTAAAAACATATGGAGAAAGTAGTTCTGCATCGCATTTACTATTCATTCTGCGATACGAAGCAAAGAAAATCGCAACACTTTCATCTTTGTTTTCTTCAATATGCTTCATCATTGTAGAAAGATAATCCTTGTGCCAGATGTCGTCGCTGTCCAAGAAAGCAAAATATCTCCCTGTTGCTACTTCCATCGCTTGATTTCTTGCTCCACTAGAACCACGGTTCACAGTTGCACGAATTAACTTAATGCGAGAATCTTTGTCAGCATAAGACTGAACAACAGCAGCGCCCGCACCATCATCTGGAGAACAATCGTCTACTATAATCATCTCCCAGTCAGTAAAAGACTGCGACAATACAGATTCAATAGTCGCGCCAACAAGACTAGCCCCTTTCCACATAGGGGTAATAATAGAGAAAACTGGTTGTATCATTTTTGATTTCCTAAAAAAGAAAGTTTGTGTATTTGAAAGAAGAAGATTTTAGAAGAGTTTTTTTGCCATTTCCCAGGCAGCAAGAATCGTGTCGTCCATATCAAAGTATTTGTACATACCAAGACGACCGCCAAAAATTACTTTATTCTGAGAGTCTGCCAAAGCCTTGTATTTTGCATAAAGAGCGGAGTTCTTTTCATCATTCACAGCATAATAAGGCTCGTCGCCCTGTTTCCATGTCGCAGGATATTCGCGCGTTATAATGGTAACAGGTTTTTCCATGACAGCACGATTTTCACTCTCAAAATGCTTATGCTCGATAATGCGGGTATAAGGCGTTTCCGCATCAGTGTAATTAATTACTGCATTTCCCTGATAGTTTTGTACAGAAAGTTTTTCTGTTTCAAAACGAAGCGAACGATATTCAAGTTCACCAAACTGATAATCATAGAACATGTCGATTGTTCCTGTGTAAATCACTTTGTCTGCACAAGAAAGCCATTTTTTTTTGTCATCAAAGAAATCTGTATTCAGCTCAATATCCACACCATCAAGCATTTTTTCGATAATCTGCGTATAGCCACCAATCGGGATTCCCTGATAGCGATCGTTGAAATAGTTGTTATCGAAAATCAAGCGCACAGGAAGTCGCTTGATTATGCTTGCAGGAAGTTCTGTACACTTTCTACCCCACTGCTTTTCTGTGTAGCCTTTAATAAGACGCTCGTAAATATCACGTCCTATAAGACTGATTGCCTGTTCTTCAAGATTCTGCGGTGTTTTGCCCGCCATTTCGGAAGCCTGCTCAGCAATACGCTTTCTTGCATCTTCAGGCGTAATTACATCGCTCCAGATTTTTGTAAAGGTGTTCATGTTGAAAGGCAGGTTGTAAAGTGTTCCTTTATAGTTTGCCACCGGACAGTTTGTGTAGCGGTTAAACTCGGCAAACTGATTCACATAGTTCCATATATCGCGGTTGTCGGTATGAAAAATATGTGCGCCGTATTTATGCACATTAATACCGTCAACATTTTCAGTGTAGATATTGCCACCAATGTGACTCCGTTTTTCCAGTACAAGACTTCGTTTTCCACGCTTTACCGCCTCATGCGCCATGGTAGCAGAGAAAAGTCCTGCGCCTACGAATAGATAGTCATAGTGTATCATTTGAAAGACGTACCCTTATAAAAATTTATAAAAAATTAAAGATAGTTTGCAAATTTTTGAAAACTATTGCATATTAAAAAAAGCCTCAGTACTTATAGGAATCCGTAGATTATGAAATTGATTTTGTAACTGGCTCAGAGGGTCATTTCAATCCATATCAAGTTTGTGCAGACCTAAGCACTGAGAATACAAGAAAACGTGCACTCCGTGCAAGCAAAGAAACCTGCAATGAACTAAAGTGCTCAAATGCAACCGTGATAGTAATGTATCAAGAATCTGAAAAAAATTCAGCTGGATAGCATTACTGTTAATGTTTTTAATGTAGTTGACTGGATTACGGAATAGAGTTTCTTTTAAGCCCAAGGGAAAATGAATGCTTAAATTTTCTATGCAAAAACTTTTCTTTCCCTTCCAAAAAGTATTCTATTTTAATAGCAATTTCATACAGAATAATAAGAATTGCAAACAATTTATTTATTAAAGAAATGCCATGAATCATAAAAACTTTATAACAATTCTAAATTTTTTGTTCAAAAGTTTTTAGAAAATAATTTACCTTTTTTAAGGCGAGTCTTTTTGAATTTTGATGAATAAAATGCTTCCACTTTGAAGCATAAATATCATCAATACATTTTTCAATACCAATCTTAAATTTTATCGCCTGATGATTTTCACTATGCAAAACTTTATTTAACTTTATTTTCTTTTTAACTGATAAATAATCAAGATTAGGATAAAGAAACATATATAATCCCAAAAACTCGTAGCCAATTTTTTCATATTCGTCAATCAAATAAGAAATTTTATGATTCAGGAAACCTTCTACTATTCTTTCCCACCCCTTCGCGATAGACTTCCTTAAATTATTTTCATCTCTAGTAATATGGACAGTGTGGATTCCAGCATTTTTCGCCATTTTTATATCAGCAATAAGATTATCTCCATAATGAGTGACCTTGTTAGGGTCGTATTCATTTTCCTTTAAGAAAAAATCAAATAAAGACCCATCAGATTTTTCCAATCCATATTCACAAGAAATATACACTTTTTTAAAACTTGAAAAACCTTCTCTATTTAATACTTTTTTTATAAATACAGAAGGTAAATACATATCAGAAATAGCAAATACAGATTCCGTATATTTTATAAAATTTTGATAAGCGTTAAAAATTTTAGGATTTACCTCTAAAACGAATTCTTCGATTCTCAGTTCTAACTTTCGCTCGTTTTTTGTTAGAAAAGGGAACGCATATATATCATCAAAAGAAGTTTTCTTTGCATGAATTTTTCTTGCTATTTTTTCTGCCAAAACTCTACGATAGATAAAAGAAAAATCATGACGAATCTCTCCAATCAATCTGAATACATCTGTAGGCTTTATAAGATTTCTAATCAATAGTGTATCAAATATATCAAAAGAGATTATTTCAGTATTATTAGATTGCATTTTTTATCTTTCTTATTTTTCTTGTATTTATGCATCTCAAACGAATCCCTCCAATAAACATATACAATCTGTATAACAAAAAAGATTTATTATTTACTCTAAAATAAGCACCTTTCCAAGTTATATTTGTTATATTCCTAAAGAATTCATTAAAATTTTCTTTTCTCTCAAACATTTTTATTGTTTTTCCATCTTCAAAAGAATCCTTTTCAAAAAATGAAATTTCCTCTAAAGTCGGATATATAAGAAATCTCAAAAAATTAGTAACAGAAGTTTCTACATATTTTTTTGAGGTATATACAACATTTTCTTGTTTCACTTTTTTTATATATGCTAAAGCACCCTGTTGAAAAGATTTTATTCCTTCCGTATATCGAGAATCAACTTCAAATATAGGGGATGAATCACTTCTATATCCTACAGTTTTATTTTCTTGTGCAGAAAAAAAAGCTTCTATACTGCGATTCAATGTTTGAAATTTTGCTGGTAACACTTTTCCTGAATTTAAAAAAGAAACTACATGTTCTTTCCCACACAAGGATTCTAGTGTATTAAACTTACCAAAATAAATTCCGAATGGCAATTCTGTTTTTATTTCAGAATCTTTTATTATTCTTTCTAGTTTAAACTGAATCTGACCTTGCCACCCAATATCTACAAAACCGCAATGCAAAAAAAATCCAGCTTGCTTCATATAAGACAAGAATGCTTTTTTTTGGTCGCTACATTCCTCTACTGCTTCCAATGATTTTCTAGAGACATGAAAATAAAAAGATTGTATATGGTTTCCATAAAGAATCTTATATGAGTCCATAACTAATCTCATGTCACGACTAAAAAAAATCAAATGTTCTAATTTGTTCTTCAAAACAATGTCATGTATAAAAGAACAAAAAGACAGAATTAGCGGTCCAAAAATTTCTTCACCAAGAGTAAACGCAGTTTTATTATTATTTATCTTAGCCATTTTACTTTTTTATCGATAAGCGTCTTTTCACAACCAATTTATCATGCAATTTTTTTCCAAAAAGCGTTACAAAAATAGCATGTAAAAACAATTTAATTCGTCCTCTCTTTTTTGTAATCCAACTATTTTTGAAATGGTGGACACAATAAGTTTTTTCACTCTTTTCAATCTTTCCTGTATAATAGTTCTTGGGCGAAAAATAAAAGTATGGATAGAAAGTTATTTGCTCAAACATCTGTATTTTTCCAGTATCACATAAAACTGTATTGCAAAACTCTTCTAGAATTGGCTTTATGATAAAAGGTAGTGGATACATTGACTCAGCTGAAAGATCAAAATGTTTTCCAACATAATAATCCAAACATTTTTTTAGCCACGGTAAACCTTTCTCGGCACCAATTATTGCAGCTTCAGGGACAGACAGATATTCAAAACCAATAAAGCTCTTTGTGTTTAGCAAATCATCAAACGACTTCAAAACTTCAACATCAGAATCAAGATAAATTCCTCCATAATTATACAGAGCATAAAAACGAATATAATCTGCAGCAAAGGCATATTTTTTAGCAGAAAATGCTTCTTTAACCCATGGCACATTGTCAATATTAAATGTCGAACAATCCCATTTTCTTATTTCATAATCAGGAAGTTTTTCTTTCCATGTCTGAATATACTTCTCAATCTCAATAGGAAACGAATCACCTGAAAGCCAACAAAAATGTATTATTTTAGGAATCATATTTAATCTCCATATACATTTGAAAAATTAGAATCTAACAATTGCTTTAGCTTTTGATATGTCAAATGATTGATACTTTATAAATTATCATATTTATAAGAAAATGCTCGAAAAACTGTCATTAGCTGAATAGCTATTTATAGAATAACATATTATCATCGGGTAGGCACTTTTCTAACAACTTCCCATAAAAATGGATTAAGACGATCGATAAAAATCAAAAACCGAAGCAAGTAAGATTTTTTGCCTAAATTTTTTCTGCTATAAATTAACGCAGATTCTTGTGCACAAATATCAGCGAAGTTCGCAACCTTTAGTTCTTTATCAATTTTACGCGTTAAATGTTGAATCCGTGGCTCTGAAATTATATATCTTTTTAGCCCTTTCAGAGCAAGTTTCAACTCTAAGTCTGTTTCTTCATAATACATAAAGAAAGCTTCATCAAAATAGGCATCATCATTATTGCGCAAAAACAAGTCTGCACCTGTGATATATCCGCAAACCTCTCCACTACTAACAGATATACTTTTAGATAGTTTTTTTTGTCTTTTTCGGTATGTATTCTGAAAATGGAGACAAATAACAATAGTCTTAATTACATGGAAAAAAAACATATTCAGTTGATAGGTAAGCATCTGACTGTATGTAGGAAATGATGCACCAGAGTGGATTGGCTGAAAATTAACATCAAGGAGGATACCCCCAATAGCACCAATCAGCTCCTTATCTTCTGCATTTTCCCAGTAATCAAAAAACATCTTAACAGCATTATTCAAAAGTAAGGTATCACTATTTAAATAGAAGATATACTTTCCTTTTGCAATAACAAGACCTCTGTTATTTGCAGCTCCAAAACCAAGGTTTTCGTTATTTTCAATCAGAATAGCTTTAGGAAATTCTGTCTTAATCATTTCGATAGAGCCGTCTGTACTTCCATTATCAGACACAATAACTTCAAAATCAATGTCTTTTGTTTGCTCAAAAACAGATTTTAGACAATTTCGAGTAAGTTCTTTCGTATTATAATTTACAATAATTATTGATACATCCATTCCGTTTTAATGCCATCTTCTTTTTCATCATAGCCTCAAAAGTAATTCATATAATTCACTTTAGCCCATCTGAATCAACTAATAATCATTTTTCTCCAAAAAAATGAGATTGTTATTCTTAAAATGATTTTTATGCTAAAAAATATCCGTAATAAAAATCTGTAAGAAATTAAAGACACCTTCCCTATTGAAAAATAGCAGCATTTAAGCTAGCACCTACAAGAGAAGTGTTCACCATCCGGTATATGTGCTTGAAACAAGCTCCATGCCTGACAATGATTGCCTTTAATGATTTTATTCTAATATATCGCAATGATTGCGTCAATTGTCCACAATATAAGCAATCAAGCTTAAAACTGTATCATTTATCTGGCTGTTCAACCTTCCTAACTTCCTCATATGTAAGTCCAAGAACACGTGATCCATTCATGAATTCAACATCAATATTGACTCGCTTGTTACGCTTGTTCACCGCAATCACTTTTGCAGATAAATTTTTACATGGTCCATCCAGCAACTGAATTCTATCATTCACATCAAATGTAACATGAACCACAGGAATAACGGTACCATACTCTAAAATAGAACAAACAATTGCCACATCAGCTAAGTTCAATGACTGCAACGGACTGTTCTGCGGTAAAAACTTTATAAAGCCGCTGCCATTACGTAGCAAAAAAAGTTTTTCAGAGGAACTCTCTTCAGTCTCTAAAAAAACATATCCTGGAAAAACAGGTTCGATATATTCCTTGCCTTTTTTTAACCGCATTTGCTTTTGAAAAAAATATAGTTTCCCAGAAAAAGGGCTTAAATTTGAATCAAGGATAACTTGCATTTCTTTTACGTATTTGTTTTCTTCACCAGTTTTTATCCAGATACAGTAAAAATTTTTCATTATATCCCTTTTGTCCTTCAATCAAATCATAAATAATCTATCACAAAATCAAATATAATGTCAAAGTTATGCATCTATCCAAATATCTTTCTCCATCCCTGCAATTTCTGCCTGTAGCGTTTTTTCGAGGGCTTCGTCAAAGCCTGTTAATGCGGAAAAGGGCAGGAAAATTTTTGCCCGCTGGCTTAAGGGCATTCGGTTGGGCAGGGACTCCCTCTTCCAGTCGTAATTTATGATGTCACTGTAGTCTTTTTCAACATTCATGCCTTGTGTCCCCCAATCTGCTCATTCCTGTCACGGGTTGTGGCTCCATCTTCCAGATTCATTCCCTTTAGTATGGAATTTTTTCCGAACTTTCTGATGATTTCAAGCCTCGCTTTTTGGAGGCTTTCTTCCTTTTCTTTATTAAGCCCCTTGCCCTTAAACTCAACTTCATCAAAAAGCCCAGGCTGCCTTTGCTCCAGAGGAATAACACCGTTAGCCATAAGGTTTACCCTACGGACAAGCCATACCGGATTCGTAATCCTTTCAAAAATCGAAACAAAAGATTCAACTATTATTTTGGAGGAATTTGTTTCTCCCCCCAAGGAAATACTTCCGTGGGCAGGCTTTGGAACTTCCCTTCCGTAGTAGTCGCGCACAAGTTCTCCGTCAAAAGCAGCAAGGTTGAGGCTTTCCACATCATACCCCACATGAAGAGTTACAGATGAGGCAACAAGATTTTTTCTGAACAAATCAAGCGCCAGAAGTTCCGCCATTTCCCTAACGATTATTTTTGTCTTTTCAAAAGTATAAGGCTCGTGCAGGACCTGACCGCTTCCAAGGCTCTTTGCCTCTGACCTATAGCTTTTTATTTCCTTCATTCCAACATTTTCTATTCCCCATGCGTGGTCAATAAGGATTTCTGCATCGATTCCAAATTCATCATAAAGAAGCCTTGGATTTTTTAGCGACAACCTTGCAATGTCCCCCATGGTGCGAATAAGATATTTTTCAAGCCTCTTCTGCGTTCCCCGGCCAATCCTCCAGAAATCCGTTATAGGCTGATGATTCCAGAGCTTTTTCCGGTAGTTCAAAATGTCAAGTTCTGCAATGCGGACTCCATCCTTGTCTGCAGGAATATGCTTTGCAACGATATCCATTGCGATTTTGCAAAGATAAAGATTGGGCGCAATTCCTGCTGTTGCCGTAATGCCTGTTTGAGAAAGGACCTCGTGAATAACGCGCGTTACAAGCTCCCTTGCAGAAAGCCCATACAGGCGCAGATAGCTTGTTGCGTCTATAAAAACCTCATCGATAGAATAAACGTGAATGTCTTCCGGTGCAAAATATTTGAGGTAAATGTTGTAAATACGCGTGGAATACTGAATGTAAAGTGCCATCCTTGGGACAGCCGTAATGTATTCAAGTTCCTTGCCTGTCTGCCTTTTTATTTCTTTTGCCTTGGCCTCAACCTCAAAAAGACGACTTCTTCCGCTGAGACCATAGGCTTTTAGGGCTGGAGTTACTGCAAGGCAAATGGTCTTGCTGGTGCGGCTCTTGTCCGCCACGACAAGTTTTGCTGTCAGGGGATCAAGGCCGCGTTCCCGGCATTCAACCGAGGCATAAAATGATTTTAGATCAATCGCAATGTATGTTTTGTCTTGCAGGGCCTATGCCTTTGATGCTTCCAAAATCTTGTTCTTAAGTTCCTGCTCAATCTGGGAAAGTTCCTGTTCAGCGTTGCGGCGCTTTTCCTTACCCTCTGCCTGAATCCTAAGAACTTCGTCCATCGTGCTGATGAGCTGCTCGTTGGTATGCTTGATTGTCTCCATATCAACTATGCCACGCTCAGACTCCTTGACAGTCTCGATTGTTGCTTCCTTGAGAGCATCTGCATTCTTCCTAAGAAGGGCATTTGTCATGTCGGAAACTTCCCTCTGTGCTTTTGCTGCCTGCGTTGAATGCTCAATTCCTATTGCAATCACCATCTGGTTTTTCCACAATGGAATTGTGTTTACAATCGTGGACTGGATTTTTTCCGCCATAATTGTGTCGGAACTTTGAACCATCCTAATCTGCGGGCCAGTCTGAAGTGCAATTGTTCTTGTAAGCTGCAGGTCATAAATTTTCTTTTCAAAGCGGTCGCACATAGCAGCCAAATCCTTTGCCGCCTGAACATCTTCCGCCAGGCCGGACTGCTGGGCCTTGTTCTGAAGCTCTGCAAGCTCACCGTTCCTTGTGTCCTCAAGCTTTTTCTTTCCTGCAGCAATGTACATGGACAATTCCTTAAAATAGGAAAGGTTTGCCTCGTACATCTGGTCAAGCATAGCCACATCCTTTAGCAGGGTGGTCTCGTGCTTTTCAAGTTCCGTGGTAATTACGTTTACGTTGGTTTCTACCTTTGAATACTTGGCCTTAAGAGTTGCAAGCTTGTTGGCTCCTTTCTTGAACAAAGACATAATGCCCTTTTCTTTTTCATCGATATCAAAACCCTTTAGCTCGCCGATAAGGCTTGTTATCATGTCGCCCACTTGTCCCATGTCCTTTGTGCGGACTGCTTCAAGAGCCTTTTCTGAAAAATTGGAAATTTTTGTCTGGGCACCAACGCCATACTTTAGGATGGCTGTGGAATTTGACAAATCTATCTGCTTTGAGAATGCTTCAACCTGAGCCTTTTCCTCAGGTGTAAGAACAATTTCCTCTTTCTTTTCCTGCGGTTTTTCAGCGGGAAGATTAGCCGGTGCCGGGGATGCATCAAATGTTAATGTTGGCGTAGCCGGAGCTGGTGCCGCATCAAAAGTCAATGTAGGTGCAGGGGTTGTTGTTTCTGATTCCATATTTTACTCCTATTCTATTATTTTCTATTCCATGAGCGCATCTTGCTGCATCCATGTCTTCATTACAGAAATGTCCGCAGAAATATCACTCGTTGTACTTTCAAAAAGCTGATTCAGCAATTCCGTAAATGCCTTGTTCAGGGCATCCGTTGCCTCTTCAATGTCCCTCTTAGACTTTTCAACATTTTCAACATTCTGTGTTGAATTGCGCAAGTTTACATAGCTCTGCAAAAGCTTTTCCGAAGACGGAAGATAATAGGACATAAGCCTCCGCAGCTGGTTCTTCCTTGCAAGTTCTGGTTCTTCCTTAACCTTCTTAAAAATGGAAAGAGAAGTTTTCTCAAGGTCATAAAGCTTGTCCGACATAGATTCCGTATCGGGGATAAGGTCGTTAAAGTAGCGGATTTTCCTTAGGTACTCATTACCCTCTCTTAGGATTGTCTTTACTTCTTCCGGCTGCTTCTTGTCTATCTTGAGTTCCTCAAACATAGGCGTTTCTTCTTCCTCGGGAAGACTTCTGTCTGCAGCACTATCCTGCATCCCTTCGCCGTTCATTGAAACCTTCATGTATTCTTTATACATCTCATCGGTGAGCATGAGCGTTGTCTTGCCCCTGTCCATAGTGGCGTAAGGCAAATAGCCAGCCTGCCTCATCCGATCTATTTGGTGAACAATATAATCGGGTGTCTTGCCTGATATATCAGAAAGCTCTTTTACAGTAACAAAAGACCTTTTCCCTATTATCTCGCCAAATCTAAAATAGTCTTTTATGAGCCTGCGTCTTTTTATTCCAGCCAGAATCAAAAGGGCTCCTATCACAATAAGGACTATTTCAAACCAGATATCATCGTAATTCTCGCTTCCTAAAATTGCTAAAAGCCCCAAAGCAGCCAGAATTGAGCCGCCAACAATTTTTCCCTTGCCCTTTCCTTTCTTGATTTTTTTGCAAAAAAATGGTGTCATTGCTTCTTTTTGCCAAGAGCTTCTCATTACATGGCTCACTGTTCCAATGCCAGTAGAAACGACATTTCTTACATCCCTGCTAAGATTTGAAAAATCACCCGAGTCAACAGCCTTACTGACGCGATCCAAGATTTTTCCACTGTATTCAAAAACGTTATTCTCATTCATAATATATAAATATTATGTACCTTTAAAGTCATTTCGTCAACTTTTTAGTCGAAAATAACACAGCGCGTACAGATAGCCTGCATTTGCCAAAAGTTTTTATGAAGTTATAGGCATGATGCAAATAGGGAAAATTTTCCTTTAATTTCCCTTGACTCCACCGTTATGCATTCTGTTGAAACTTATTAATTTGCTAAGTATAATAGAAGATAAGGAAAAAAATGTTTGAAAAAAAGCAGTTCAATAAAATAACTATCGTTACAATTGCCCTTGCCGTCTGCCTTCTTGTGCTTAGCATAATCTTTTCTATACGGGCCTTTCGCTCCACATCATACATTATTTATGTGGAAGACAAAATTTATGACGAATACATAAAAACCGCTCCGCTTCCCCAGAAAGACTTGGGGCTTATTTTTGTAAAAGAGTCGGAGAATAGCCAGGTAAAAGAAAAGGCTTTTGGTCCAATCATAAAAACGGCGGGAAGAATTCAGATGCAAGAAGAAATTGCACTTCTTCCGCAGGCCTATGGCGAAAGCCAGAAGTTTTTTGTTCTTGAAGAAGAGTCTTTGCTTCCTTCTGTTAAGGCGGATTTTACTTCTGCAAAATCGGGGGCGACAAATTCTCCAGAACTTGGCATTAGCATTTCAAATTCGGAGGGGCTTCCTTTGGGCAACAGGGCAATTCCTGTTGACGGTGCCTATGCTGGTGATGAATCCTACAAGCTGCTTGTAAAAAAGGGAGTGCTCTGTACTGTTTTTGAAGAAGGGCTTTCCAAAGATATTTTTGAATATTGCGAAAAACTTTTTATTGCCTCTGAAAATTCCCCGGAAAAAAAAACTCCTTCTGAACTTGTGACCATTGCAAGCGTGGGCGACATAATGGTTGCCAGGGGCGTTGAAGAGATTCTTATAGAAAAGAAGAATGGGCTTGAAACTGTTTTTGAGGACACTCTTCCAATTCTTAAGGGTGCGGACTTTACCATTGGAAATTTGGAAGGAGTTGTAACAGAGTCTTGGAAAAACGCGACAAAGACCTATACCTTTAAGTTTAAAAAAGCGGTTCTTCCAAAACTTTTGGAGGCTGGATTTGACTATCTTATGCAGACCAACAACCACTGCTACGATTATGGCGAAAGTGGATTCAAAGACACACTTGCGGCTTTTGCTGAATACAAAATTCCTTCAAGCGGAATTGGTAAAAACAAAGAGGAAGCAAAAAAGTTTTATCACACAACTATCAAAGGACTTCCGATTTCTGTAATTTCCTGCGGGGCATTTCCCGTTGAGCGTTCTGGCTTTAACGGAGAAAAGACGGCGACTGCAACGGAGACACGCGCTGGCATCTTGTGGAAAAGCGATGAGCTCTTAGAGCAAATTAAGGCGGAAAAGAAGGCTGGCTATTTTGTTATAGTGAATGTTCACGGTGGAGAGGAATACCATTTTTCTCCGTCAAAAAAACAAAGGGAATTTTATGAAGCCCTATGTGACAACGGGGCAGACATTGTATTTGGAAGCCATCCGCACGTGCTTCAGCCAACGGAATGGCACGGCAAAAGCCTGATCGTTTTTTCCATGGGAAATTTTATCTTTAACGGAATGGAAAACATGCCGGGAGGAACAGACAGCGAAGTTGTAAAAGTTGGGGTAATGTCCGGCCGCATTGCATACGTTGAACAATACCCCGCAAAAATCAAGAACAACAGCGTAAGGCTTAAGAAATAGTTTTCCTATTGATTACAGCTTCCAGCTTACGGCTTCCTTCCTGCTTGCAACAAAGCGCGAATAAATTCCGTTTTTTGCAAGAAGTTCTTCATGCTTGCCATGCTCTGCTATACGGCCCTTGTCTATTACAAAAATCTGGTCTGCATGGCGAACTGTTTTTAGGCGGTGAGCAATCATGATAACAGTCTTTTCCTTTGTAAGCTCAGAAACAGCTTCCATAAGGTCGCGCTCATTTTCCGGATCCACATTGGCCGTTGCTTCGTCAAGGATTATTATTGGCGAATCTTTCATAATGGCGCGGGCAATTGAAATGCGCTGTCTTTCGCCTCCGCTAAGGGAAGCTCCACCTTCGCCTATGACAGTTTCGTAGCCCTCCGGCAGAGCAGAGATAAAGTCGTGGCAGCAGGCTTTCTTTGCAGCCGCTATAACTTTTTCCATTGGGGCATCAGCTTCCCCAAAGCGTATGTTGTTTGCAATTGTGTCGTGGAAGAGATAGACATTCTGAAAAACAAAGCTAAAGTTTTTCATAAGACTGTCCATGCTGTAATCACGGACATCTTTTCCGCAAAGGGTAACACAGCCCTTGTCCACATCCCAAAATCGCGAGAGCAGGTGGCAGAGTGTCGTTTTTCCTCCCCCGCTTGGCCCAACGATTGCAGTAGTTGAAGTTTCTGGAATTGAAAGGGATATTCCGTCGATGATTTTTCTTGCATCGGAAGAAGTCCCACCATACGAAAAGTCAATGTTATCTGCCTGTATGAATGAATCCCGGGAGTATTCGCCATGCAGATTGGAGCTGGCATTTTCATTCTGATTATTTCGGCCTTCAATATTCATAGTGGGAAGCGAAAGAATTTTGCTTGCCTTTGTAACTCCAATGTCTATCGTACGCAAGAGCGCCGAATAGTTTCCTCCTGCTTCAAGGGCATTAAAGAGCATGAATGAACAGACCAGCATTGTACTGCAGTCAGCGAGATTCATGGAAGAATTCAGGTAAAAGTAAATAGATGCAACCATCATTGCAACTCCGCACAGCTTTGCAACCAACGACTGTATGTTGGAAACGGGGATGCAGCGCATTTCCATCTTGATGAGAGTTTTTTTCCTACGGTTAATTACGTCATTCAACTCCCTGCTACGCTTACCGACAAGGTTGTAAGCTTTTACTTCTGCAATTCCCTGAATGTGTTCAAGAACTTTTCCTATTTCGGCAGCATCATCCTTTATCTTTTCTGCGGAGATATTTTTTACTGCAAGCCGCATAAAAAGGTTTACGATTTCAAAAAGAATGAACCCGGCAAGAGCAATAAGAGCAATCCGCCAGTCAAAGAAAAAGAGCATAACGATAATCAGTGCTGTATCAAGCAAGCCCTGAAAGACCATCATAACGGCACGGGTTGCAACATCTCCAACGCTTTCCATTGTGTTTGTTGTAACAGAAGTGATTTCACCAAGGCTGTTGCTGTTAAAATATCCCATTGGCAGGTAGCGCAAATGTTCGGCAATTTCGATTCTCTTTTTTGCACATGTTCTGTAGCCGCCTTCGCACTGCCACATCGCGGTAAACTTTCTGGTCACGATGCCACCTATTACGCTTAGGCACATAATTGCAAATGATGCCCATACAGTTTTTGCCTCAAAGGGCCATCCTTCTATTGCAGTGCCAATGATTCCCCTTAGCATTACTGCAACGGCAGCAATTCTTAATGCCATAAAAAGTGAATTGAATATACCGACAACAATTGAGCCGTAAAATTTCTTCCTGTTTTCTTCATCACAAAACTTAAAAAATTTAATCAATGTTTCAAACATATTTTTTCTCCATTGGGATAGGATTTCTTTCCCTATTCGTCACGGGAGCCGATATGGGCATTCCACATATTTGTATAGAGGCCGTTTTTTGCAAGCAGCTCTTCATGGCTTCCGCAGCTGTCGATTACACCGTCTTTTATTACGTAAATTTTGTCTGCATCTTTTACGGTGGAAAGCCTGTGGGCAATTACAATCAGGGTTTTTCCGGCAACGAGTTTTGCTACGCTTTTCTGAATGATTGCCTCGTTTTCCGGGTCCGTGTAGGCTGTAGCTTCATCGAGGATTACTATTGGGGCATCCTTCATCATTGCGCGGGCAATTGCTATTCTCTGCCTTTCTCCGCCGCTAAGATGGGTTCCGCTTCCGCCGACAAGCGTATCAAATCCCTTTTCCAGCGACATGATAAAATCATAGCAGCCGCTTTGACGGGCAACTTCTTCCACATCTGCATCGGTCGCCCCTTCACGGCCAAGGCGGATGTTTTCCCTTATGCTCATGTCAAAGAGAAAGTTGTCCTGGCTTACATAGGCAACACGGCTGTTGTATTCTTTAAGCGAAAGGTCCTTGATATTTACGCCGCCAATTTCTATGCTGCCTGAATCTGCATCCCAGAGCGATGCTATAAGGCGTGCTATAGTAGACTTGCCGCTTCCGCTCGGACCGACAAATGCAGTGTATGATCCTTGGGGCAAAGTCATGCTTATACCGTGGAGAATTTCCGGGGGCGTTGCGGGGGTGTCCCCCGCAGAGGGGGTAGCCGAATCTTTAGATGAGGCGCAGGGGGAGACTTCCCCCACCTTGTGATAGCTAAAGTGAACGTCTTTTAGAACAATCGAATTGTCCAACGGCTTTTTAGCATCCGAGGCAGGCCTGTCAAGTTCCTTGAGGGACATTACGCTTCCAACTTCATCAAATATTGCTCCTGCCTTGGCAATATCGTCATGGTAGGAAAAGGCGATAAGGAAGGGCTGGATTGCACAAACAGCAAGAATGATTACGGTTACAAATGTTGAAGGGGCAACGTTTCCCCTAAGGAACATAAATCCGCCAATTGGAAGGAGAGAAAGCAGTAAAGACGGAGTTACAACTGTTGCAACCGCATGTGGCCAAATGCAGTCCCGCATCCACTCAACGTAGCAGTCCGAACCTTCTTTTGCGGCAATCACGAACCTCTCATAAGATGCCTTTGATTTTCCGAAGGCCTTGATAACTTCAATGCCGTTTATATATTCAACTGCGGTATCATTCAGAACCTTTGTCTTGTCGAGCGCAAACTTGAAGCGTGCGGCCGCATCCTTGAACATAAAGCTCATTGCAATTACACCGATTGGAAGAACGCCAAGGCATGCAAGTGCAAGACGCCAGTCTACAACAAAAAGATAAACTATAAGGACAAGCGAAAGAAGAATGTTTGAAGTATATTCGGGGACAATATGCGCAAGTGTCGTCTCCATGCTGTCAATGCGCTCAACCATAATGTTTTTGAGCGAACCAGACGGCATGTCAAGTACGGTTCCCAGGGGAAGACGGGTAAGCTTGTCGCACATGCGTTTGCGTATGTTTCCAAGCAGGTTGAAGGTTGCAATGTGGCTTAGGCCTGTGGAAATTGCATGAAACAGAACATTCCCCAGCCATAAGAGTGCTACGACGGTACTTTCCGCTAAGAATAGCTTCCAGTCGCGGACTCCTTCCATAAGATGCCGGACAATCCTTGCAATCATAAGGTAGGGTGCAATGCAGCATGCAACGCTCAAAATGGCAAAAAATACACTTGTTAGGTACTGCCTCTTTTTTTGACCTGCAAATTCAAATATCCAGCCAACGAGGCTTTTCTTTGCTGGGCCTTTGTTTTTATTGGACATATAACACTCCTGTGCGTTAATTAGCTTATGCTAACAAAACAGCAACAGGGTCATTCTATATAACACTGTTATATTAGTCAAGTGGTAAGATATGGCTAACTTATTTTTTTTCATCGGAAAAATGCATAAGGCTGTTCCAGCCACCGCGGTAAAAGCGGAACATTTGCTCCAAACCGCGCTGGGCATCTTCCTTTGGAATGTCTCTCAGGATTAGGGTAAAGAAAGATGTAAAGGTGCTGAGGATTACAAGCTGTTCAATCATAGGGTCTATGCGCTCCACTTTTGTTCCCTGCTTTTCCAGGACATCATAGAAGGCCTCTGTAGAAGCTATATCCTTTTGAGTAATGTTCTGCAAAAAATTTTCGTACTTTGTGCCGCCAGCGGATTTTGAAATCAGGTAAAAAGGGATTTTATGGTCCCAGATATAGTCAAACATTTTCTGCAGGCCAGCGGATGAGTAATCTTCCATTCTGAGTTTCTGCTCTTCCGGCGGAAGTATTTCAAATTCATGGAGAATGTCGTCATAAATACAGTTTATATAGTCGTAGTGCTCTTTTACAAGGGCATCGAAAAGCTCTTCCTTGCTTTTGAAGTAACCGTAAAAAGCTCCTGTCGTAACTCCGGCCTTTTTAACGATTGTGCGCAATGATGCATCGCGGTAGCCTTTTTTTAAAAATTCCTCTTCGGCAACAGAAAGTATTGTCTTTAAGGTGTTATGTTCCTCTTGCTCCATGCTTGTAAAATTAGTCTGACTTTACACTATTGTCAATAGAAATTTTTTTATCTCGGAAATTCCTGAAAGTACAGCCTCTTTTTTTTTGGGTGTATAAAAGCGGATTTTAGGTTCAATCTTAAGGAGAAGGGGTACAAGCGGCTTTAGTTTTTCTGCATCAACTGAATCTTCGGGATAAAGTGCCAATATGCTGGCAGTGCTTTCTTTGTAAGTAATTTGTGCCTGGGGACAAATAAGGCGGACAGCTTCAAGGGCAGCCTCACGAATGTCACTGTCGCGAAGAACCGGGTCACGGAAACGCAATCTTCCCGGAAAATAATTATACTGCACTTTTAGCCTCCTTTTTGTCTTCCAAAAGCCCTTTCGTGGCATTCACGCTAAAGGCAACGGTGGAAGCATTGTGCAAAATTGCTGCAATCGACGGAGATATGATTCCGAAAACTCCCATCAGCATGAATGTCGTATTCACGGCTACAATCCCGCGGTTGTTCATATCGATTTTTTTCATCAGTCTGGATCCTAGAAGCCTTGTTTTGTAAAGGCCTTCCAAACCATCTTCACTGGAAAGTATTATGTCAGCAGTTTCCCCGGTAATATCTGCGCAGTCTCCCATCGCTATTCCGGTATCGGCAGCAGCAAGGGCGGGGGCATCGTTTATTCCGTCACCAATCATAATCACCTTGTGGCCCAGTTTTTTCTGTTCTTCGATATAATTGAATTTATCCTCTGGCAAGGCACGCGAGATGTAGTGGTCTATTTTTGTGACTCTTGCGGCACTGCGGGCAGCCCCTTCGTCATCACCCGTTATCATCACGCAGTTTTTGATTCCGCTTCGGTGGAGTTTTTCTATAACCTTAACCGCGTCCTTTCGTACGGGATCATTTACCGCAAAAATGCCAATCAAATTGTTTTCCTCTGCAAGGTACAAAAGCGACTCTCCATTTTCCAAAGCCTCTTTTTGTATCTTTTCAAGTTCTGAAGGCACAAAAACCTTTTCATCATCAAATACAAAATGCCGGCTTCCAATTACAAGCCGCTTTCCGTGAAGCCTAGTCGCAATTCCGTGGGCAAGTATGTATTCAACTTTTGCGTGCTCCTCCGGATGAAGGATGCCTCTGTCACTCGCAGCTTTTACGATTGCCCTTGCAATTGGATGGGCAAAGTGCTCTTCAAGGCAGGCTGCAATTGCAAGCACGTCATTTTCACTCCTTTCTTCAAACGCAATGATTCTAGAAAGGCTTGGGGCTGCAGCCGTCAGTGTCCCTGTTTTGTCAAAAACAACTGTGTCCGCAAGGGATGCATCTTCAAGGAATTTTCCACCCTTTACGATTATGCCATTTTCTGCAGCTTCCTTCATGGCGCTTAAAACGGCTATGGGGGAAGCGAGCTTCATTGCGCACGAATAGTCCACCATCAGAGTAGCCATGACCTTTGTAAGATTGCGCGTAAAGAGAAAAACGGCAAGCGAAAGGAGGAAGTTGTATTTTACAAGCGAATCAGCAAGATGTTCAGAACGGACTTGTGAAGAAACTTTAAGCGACTGTGAATTGTCTATCATAGAAAGTATGTTCTGAACCTTTGTCTGGCTTCCAACCGCCCGGACTTCTACAAAAAGCTCCCCTTCCTGCACGATGGTCCCAGCAAAGACAGAACTTCCCTCCCTCTTTTCAACGGCGAGCGGTTCTCCTGTAATTGAAGCCTGATTCACAAGGGCTTCTCCCCGCAAGACATTTCCGTCAACAGGAATTACATTTCCCGTGCGGACTGCAACCACGTCACCTTTTTTTAAGACGTAAAGAGGAACCGATTTTTCCGTAACTTTTCCGCCATCATTTTTAACGACAAGCTGAACCTGGTCATTTTGGGAAAGAAGACGGTTTGCAAGGTCGGAATAGGATTTTTTCTTTGTAAAATCTTCTATCGTGTCTCCAATGTTCAGAAGGAAATTTATATTGGAAGCCGTTCTTGTATCGCCAGTAATCAGGGCCATGGAAATTGCCGCAGCATCAAGAACTTCTGATTTAAACACATTTCCTGAAGCCATCTGCCCAACACCTTTTAGTATGCGGGGGCCAAGAGACCAAACCCTTAGCGCGATACGCAGCGGAAGCGGTAAAAGTTGCTTAAAATAATGCATGACCGTCATAAATGCAAGGTCAAACAAAAGGCTTTCTGTTTGCTCTGGTTCTTCTACAGCAGCCAGCATTTCCTGATTTTTTAGGTACTTATCCGAAAGAGCCAGGAAATAAGAACGTATGTGTTTTTCTGAAAGAATTTTTACGTCGTAATAAATGAGGAATGACCCGGTCGTGTAATTTACGCCCACGCTGGTCATTCCATCTTGTACAGAAAGCAGACTGTGGGCAAGTGCCGCCTGTCGTCTTGTAATCCTTGATTTATCGTAACGAATGCGGATTCGTCCAGGAAGTGAATGCTTTACTGTAAAGTCCATTTTATGCCTTCATTGAATTCTTTTCAGCCTTGGCATCTTCTGCATCTTCTTTGATTGTCTCAAAGTATTCTTTTGCATCATCCTTGAGCTGAAGTCCGCCAGCAATAATTTTTGCGCAGCCTTTTCTGAAAGTATCAGTTTTGAGAATAGCAGCAACTGCAAATCCAGCAGCCACGCCCCAAAGGAATTTTTTTCCGCCCTCTGTCATTTTTTTCTCCTTCTTATTAGTATTAACTAATATACATTAGCGTTTTATAATATATATTAGCACCTATTAACATATCACAAATAAAAGTTATTTTCAACTAACATTTATTGCTTTTGGGGAACTTTTTTTATTTGCACGGAGGTTCAATACCACAATGCTCTGCGTCGAGGTTCGTTGATTGATTCCGAATTATAGTATTCATTCAGCAACCTTATGTCCGCCTTTGCAGCGGCAAAATCAAACAGGGCCGTTTCCAGATTCCGTATGCATTCCAGAGCCTTGTCCAGCCACGCTTCATTTTCATTTATCCTTTATTTCTGCGGATACAAAATGACTCCCTGCTCCTCTGTTTTTTATTGCTTCTTAGTTATATAATAAAACAATCATGGCATATTCAGAACTGATAAAAAACATTGATACTCTAAGAACTTACATACGGAATTTTTATATATACGGATTTAAAACACGCAATAAATTCCATGGCAAAAGCAGCCGCACTTACGATGATGAAAAAAGACGGCTAGAGAATTACCTTGACGGTTACATGACATTTAGATCGGACGAAAACGGAAAGGTGTCTTTTCTTTCAATTGATTCACGGCATACAATTCACAACCCCCTGTACAAGATATTCAAGGCAAAGTCTTTTACCGCAATTGACATTTCCCTGCATTTTATGCTTATGGACATTCTTTTTGACGGTGAAAAAAGGACCCTGAACCAGATTCTTGATGAAATAAGCGATGTTTACCTAAAGGATTTTTCTTCTGATGCAATACCCGAGGAATCAACAGTCAGAAAAAAACTTAAAGAATATGAAGGGCTTGGCCTAATCGCTTCGCAAAAAGACGGAAAAACCATGCTTTATTTTCGTAAAGCCATGACAGACTTGACAGGTCTTGGAGATGCCCTGGCATTCTTTTCGGAAATTGCGCAATGCGGTGTCGTCGGGAATTTCCTGTTTGACAAGCTGAATGACGGCGAGCAAAAAGACAGTGAGATTTTTCAGTTCAAGCACCACTACATAACTTCGTCGATAGAATCTGATTTTGTCGAAATGGTTTTTGAAGCAATACGAGAGCACCGCAGCCTTACTATTGAACAAAAGCGAGAAAAAAATGACCGCACAATATCAAATGAAGTCCTTCCGCTCATGATTTACCAGAGTACGCAGGACGGACGCATGTATCTTATGGCATACCGGTACAACGGAAAATATTTTCTTGCACTCCGTTTTGATTATATTCTTACAATGAAAGTCGGCGAAGTTTATCCAGGCTTTGAGCAGAAACGCGCCGAATTTGAAGACCTAAGAAAGCACATCTGGGGTGTAGCTCTTAGGCATAAGAAAAAGCACAATGACACAAAGACGGAACACGTCAGCTTTTGCCTTCATTTTGAAGATGACGAGCAATTTATCTATCAGCGGCTCTTGCGGGAAAAGCGCTGCGGAAAAGTCACCCGGCTTGACGAAAATAATGTCCAATTTGATGCGGATGTTTTTGATGCCATGGAAATAATTCCCTGGGCAAGAACTTTCATCTGCCGGATTACGGAATTCAAATGCTCCGACAACGGAATTACACGCAGGTTTTATAACGACATTAAAAAGATGAAGCAACTGTATTTTGTCAGGCAGAAAAATTTGGAGGAAACAAATGCTCTTTAGCGAAATATACAGCGCATACTACAATACGGTTGCCTCAATAATCAATTGTGCCCAAAAAGAAAAACTTGATTCTGATTCCCTTTATGAGATTGTAAAAAAATCTGCCTTTCCGGAGAGCGTAATTACGATTGGAAGTGCCTTGGAAAGCGAAAAATGGCTGCTCATAAAAAAAGATTACACGACGAATATAAAAAATACGCCGACAATGCCACTTTCACTTTTGCAAAAAAGATGGCTCAAGGCAATATGCTGTGACAAAAGGATGCGTCTCTTTGCGGATGACGAGGTGTTGGAGCATCTTGACAAGGATTTGACTGATGTTGAACCCCTTTTTACTGAAAATGATTTTTACCTCTACGACAGATATTCGGATGGCGACCCTTATGATGATTCCGCTTACATTGAAAATTTCCATACCATATTAAAGTCCATTCATCAGAATAAAAAAATATACATTGAATACACTAGTCGGAAGGGACAGACTAACAGATTCTGCCTTCAGCCATTTAAAATTGAATATTCCCAAAAGGATGACAAATTCCGAATCATCTCAAAAATCCGTAATCACCAGGCAACACTAAACATTGCAAGAATCGTCCACTGTGAAATCAAAGATGATTTTAGGGTGGCTGCATCTGCCGAAACAGATTTGCCTTGCAGCATAAGATGTTCCGTTAGCATAGAAATATATGATGCAAGAAAGGCTCTTGAGCGGGTAATGCTTGCCTTTGCACATTTTGAAAAAAGTGCAGTTCAAATAAGCAATGGCGTGTACCGGCTAAGCCTAAATTACGACAGCCGTGACGAAACGGAACTTGTCATCCGAGTATTGAGTTTTGGTCCGATGATAAAAGTGCTTGAACCTCAAAGCTTTGTGGATTTAGTAAAAGAGCGCATTTCAAGACAGATGGAACTGATAGGAGAAAATTAGTTTTCGCACCAAATTTTCCGTGATTGCCGCATCGTTTCCTGCTAGAGTAAAGACATAAAGATTCCTACAGCAGATTGAAGCCGCCACTATTATTGCATCACATGGCATGGGTGCAGGAATCTTGTCTTAGGAGAAAGCATATGAAAACAGTTACTGGAAAATTTAACACTGCAAAAGTCTTTACGGATGTTGTTGAAGAAAAATCATTGCAGCAGATTCAAACCCTATGCGACCAGGAATTCACTTCTGGAGAAAAAATCCGTCTTATGCCCGACGTTCATGCGGGGGCGGGCTGTACAATTGGAACAACAATGACAATAAGTGACAAAATTGTTCCGAATTTAGTTGGCGTTGACATAGGATGCGGAATGGAAACTTTGGTAATTCACAAGGATTCTGATACGGCGCGAAACTTTGATCCAGCTAAGCTTGATAAGAGTATCAGGAAAAATATCCCCAGCGGATTTGACGTGCGGAAGTTCAAGCATGATTTTGTTGAGGAAGTTGAATGGGATAAAATCAAGGGAAGTTACAACAAGCACCGTGCAAAGCTAAGCCTTGGAACCTTGGGCGGAGGCAACCATTTTATTGAAGCTGACCGTGACCAAGAGGGAAACCTGTACATCGTCGTTCATTCCGGAAGCCGCCATGCTGGACTTGAAATTGCCAATTACTATCAGGAAGAAGCATGGAAGCAACTGAATGGAAGGGCAAAGGCCGATATTGAAGCCATGATAGCAAGTCTTAAGGCAGACGGCAGGGAGAACGAAATTGAAGAAAGCATTGCCAAAAGTAAGCATCAGATAAAAACTGTAGTTCCAAAAGATTTGGCTTATGTTTCGGGCTATCTCTTTGATGATTATATCAACGACATGAGAATAATGCAGCACTTTGCCATGCTGAACCGAAAGGCAATGATAAATTCTATTTCCATAGGACTTCGCTTAAAGAGGGAAGAAATTGTTGAGCAGTTTACAACGATTCACAACTACATTGATACGGAGAATATGATTCTGCGTAAGGGTGCAGTTAGTGCGCAGAAGGGAGAAAAGCTATTGATTCCTATCAACATGCGTGACGGTTCACTTATCTGCATAGGCAAGGGAAATGAAGACTGGAACTGTTCGGCTCCCCACGGTGCTGGCAGAATCATGAGCCGTAGCAAGGCAAGAAAGGAGCTACGCGTGGAAGACTTCAAGGCGGAAATGAATGGTATCTATTCAACTACTGTTTCTAGAGAAACTCTGGATGAAGCTCCCATGGCTTATAAAACAATGGATGATATTGTAGAAAATATTGGCCCCACAGCTGATATTGTGAACATCATAAAGCCAATTTATAACTTTAAGGCAGCAGACTAGCCGGGCGTTCCCGCCTGCTTTTTGCAGGCGGTCGCTATGTTCCGGGTTCCGCTTTCGCTCCAGCCTCCTCGGCAGAATATCTGCCTGCGGTGGCCACCTTCGGTGCCCTGCACAGCGCTAACGCATTTCACTTTCGCACTAAATTTTCCGTGATTGTGAAAAACAAAAATGTTAAAGTAAAAAACATAAAGGCACTAACAGCAAACCTTTTTCCAACCCAAGTGTCGTGGGTTCGATTCCCACCAGTTTGCTTCGGCAAATTGTAGCTCAGTTGGAAGAGCATTGGAACAAAAGTGTGCCTTGTGCCATCAGCAAAGTTTAAAGATTCAAACAGCAATAATTGGTTTACAATGGTTCGATTCCATTTAAGAATCTTGTTTGCTGGTGGCAATTTTATTGGAGGAAAAAAATGAATGCGTTGCAAGCAATCGGTAAATTATTGAATTGCACTCAGACGGAGAATGGTGACCTTGCCTACAAGTCTTCGGGTTCATCTTGCCTAGACTTTTTCTCTCTGTGTGGAGGAATGAGAAAGAACATTTCTGATTTGGAAAGGCTTTTTACCAAAGCTTATGCAGAAAATCCACTTGTTGCAATCAAGATTCTTTTTTACATGAGGAACGTCCGCGGTGGACTTGGCGAGCGCAAGAGCTTCCGTGTGCTTTTGAAAGAACTTGCCAAAGAATATCCAGAAACAGCAAAACAGATTGCCTATGCAGTCCCGGAATATGGACGCTGGGATGACCTTCTTGTTCTTATGGACACTCCCGCAAAGGACGAAGCAATTTCCCTTATTAAAAGACAGATTGAAAAAGATAAAGCTGCCATGGGAAAAGGTGAGAATTCTTCAATAACGGATACCAAACTTTGTCAAAGTGCAGGAAGTGTAAGCCTGCTTGGCAAGTGGCTTCCTTCAATCAACACATCTTCTAAGGAAAGTGTTAGGCATGCAAAGATTTTGATGACAGCCCTTGGCATGAAGGCTGTTGAATACCGCAAGTTGTGTTCAGCCCTTCGTAATGAAATCAAAATTCTTGAAGACAAGCTTCGCCGCAGAGATTACAGCTTTGACTATTCGATTCAGCCAAGCCAGGCAATGCTTCGCTACAGGAAGGCTTTTATGCGTAACGATGGGAAACGCTACAAGGCATACCTGAACAGTTTTGTTGAACAGGCAGAAAAGATTGCCCGTGGGGAAGTGATTCCTGATAAGGAAAAGGTAACGCTTAATGCAAAGACCCTGTACCCATATCAGATTGTTGCGCCATTTATGAATTCATGGGGTGGAAATGGATTGACGGCAGAAGAGGAACTTCCTTTGGAGGCCAGCTGGAAGGCTTTGGACCGCAGGAAATTTAACTCAAAGACGATTGTGGTTCGCGATGGTTCTGGTTCAATGTATGGAACAGGCGACTTTGCCGCAATAAACATCGCCACATCCCTGGCACTGCTTTTTGCAGAGCAGCTTGGTGGTGCTTATAAGGACACTTTCATCACTTTCAGTTCCGAGCCACGTTTGGTTCATATTCCGAACAAAGCCGACACTCTGAAAAAGAAATTAAGCTTTATCTCTAAGTTCAATGACTGTTCAAACACTGATATTGGTAAGTTCTATAACCTTATCCTTAAAGTGGCAAAAAATGGTGAAGTTCCAAAAGAAGAGATGATTGAACGCATTTTGATTGTTTCCGACATGGAATTTGACGCATGTGCCGAAGGAGTTTCAACATTTGAGCATTACAGGGAAAAATTTGAGAAAGCAGGCTATGTGCTTCCCGAAATAGTTTTCTGGAATGTTGAAGCGCGTAATGCCCATCTTCCGGTAACACAAAACGAAAAAGGCGTAAAACTTGTAAGTGGTGCTTCTGCAAATATTTTTGCAAATGTTATCACAGACGACCTTAAAGTTGTAACACCACAGGACTTTATGCTAAAAATGCTTGAACCCTATGCAGAGTTTGACAAACTTTTAGCATAAAAGACAAAGGCAACCCCGAAACACTCCATTTTTGAGTTTTTCCGGGGTTGCAATATATTTTTAAATACCTGTTTTAATATCTGCTCCGAATCTCCCTTGCAGCGGCAACAAGATTTTTTAGGCTGGAAAGAGTCTCTTTCTCTCCACGGGTTTTAAGCCCGCAGTCTGGATTTACCCAAAGCTTTGTTTTTTCTACACGCAGGAGCATCTTTTCCAGAGCATCTACAATTTCTTCTTTTGAAGGAATTCTTGCTGAGTGAATGTCGTAAACACCGGGGCCTACTTCTGTGCGGAAATTTGCTGCCTTGAGCGCATCCAAAATCTTTAGGTCTGCACGGCTTGCTTCGAATGTAATTACGTCTGCGTCCATGGCATCTATGTCGCGGATTATGTCGTTGAATTCGCTGTAGCACATGTGTGTATGAATCTGGGTTTCTGGCTTAACTTTTGCGTGTACAAGCCGGAATGCTGGAATTGCCCAGTCAAGATATTCTGAATGCCAGTCTGCGTGGCGCAATGGGAGCTTTTCACGGAGGGCTGCCTCGTCAATCTGGATGATTTTGATTCCGTTTTTTTCCAAGTCCAAAACTTCTTCGCGGATTGCAAGACCAATCTGCAAGGCCTGTTCCTTGAGCGGAATATCTTCGCGTGGGAATGACCAGTTTAGGATTGTAACAGGTCCTGTAAGCATTCCCTTTACGATTTTGTTTGTCTGCTTCTGGGCAAAGACCGACCATTCAACTGTCATTGCTGAGCGGCGGCTTACGTCTCCCCAAACAACCGGAGGTTTTACACAGCGTGTGCCATAGCTTTGGACCCAACCGTTCTGCGTAAAAATGTATCCATTCATCTGGCTTCCAAAATATTCAACCATGTCGTTGCGCTCAAATTCTCCGTGGACAAGAACATCAAGTCCAATTTCTTCCTGGAGCTTTATGCATTCCGCAATTTTTTTCTGATTGAATTCTACATACTGCTCGCGTGTGATAGAACCTTTTTTATAGGCGGCACGGTTTGCACGGACATCTTTTGTTTGCGGGAAAGAGCCTATTGTTGTTGTGGGGAACAAAGGAAGCTTAAAGTTTTTATGCTGAATTTTTTCGCGGTCATAGAAAGAAGGCTTTCGTTCAAAGTCTTCACTGCCAAGGGAAGCTACTGCGCTGCGGACATTTTGGTCTGGAAGAACACGCTGGCCTTCAAACAATGCCTTGTTTGCTTTAAGCGCGGATTCGTTCTGGTTTGCAAGTTCTTTTATTTCTATAAGTTTTTCTTCTGCACAAGAGAAGTGTTTAATAACATCTGCTTCGAGCTTTGTTTCTTCTGCAGTTGTATAGGGCACATGAAGAAGTGAGCATGAAGTTCCTATTACAAGATTTTCTGGAGCAAGAACTTTTTGTATTTTAGAGATGAGTTCATTTTTCTTTGCATAGTTTGCACGCCAGATATTTTTTCCGCAGACAATACCTGCAAGTAAAAGTGTGTCTTTGGGAAATCCTTTTTCTATAAGTTCAAGGCTTTTGCTTCCTTCTATAAAGTCCAGGTTTATTGCATCAAAACCAAGCTGGCATACATCTTCATAAACGTCGCGGATGTCGCCAAAATAAGTTGTAAGAATTGTCTTGATTTTTGCATTAGCCTTAACCGCTGCAAGAAGCAAAGTATAAATTGTCGTGAACAATTTTTTTTCTTCATCACTAACGTCAAACACAAGTGCTGGTTCTGCAAAAGAAATATATTCTGCTCCAAGGTTGGACAGTTGTTTTGCAAGCTCACCGTAAGCCTTTGCTGCTTCTTCTGCAAAGTTTGCAGCTGATTTTTTTCCTGTGTATGTTGCCAGGCGCAGGAAGGTGTAGGGGCCTATTACAGTTGGAATGGTTTTTATGCCAAGTGCTTCTGCTTCCTTGTAGGCTTTGACGGGAGAATTGTCTTTCTTTAAAGCAAAACTGTCACCGTCAGAAATTTCCGGCACAATATAATGATAGTTTGTGTTGAACCACTTTTTCATTGGAAGGGCCTTAACATCTCCCTTTTCCCCCTGATAGCCGTGGGCCGCAGCAAAGTATGTGTCCAGTTCGCTTAAATTTAAAGCCTTGTATCTTTGTGGAACAATGCCAAAGGTAAAGGCTGCATCGAGCACATTGTCATAAAAAGAAAAGTCATTGGATGGAATAAAATTAATTCCAGCCTGCTTCTGTTTTTTCCAACCGTATTCGCGTAGGCTTGCCGCCGTTTTTTCCAGTTCTGTTGCAGAAATTTGTCCTTTAAAATAAGACTCAATTGCAAATTTAAGTTCGCGCTTTTTTCCGATTCTTGGGAAACCTGTTACAAAAGTTTTTACTGCCATTTTTACTGTCCTCTTTTTCCGTATTTTTTATGATTATAGGAATTAAAGGCCTCTGTGGAAAATACTATTTACAGCCAGTTTGGCATAGTTTTTAACTATGGTAAAAAATTGCGCAATCTGATAAGATTTTGTCATGACACTACAGCAGTTAAAATACGCAGTTACAGTTGCAGAAACAAAAAATATTACGGAAGCCTCTCGCAAGGTTTTTATTTCCCAGCCCAGCTTAACAGCCGCAATTCACGAATTGGAAAGCGAAATGGGGATAACAATTTTTTCGCGGACAAACAAAGGCGTTACAATCACAAATGAGGGTGATGAATTTTTAGCCTATGCAAGACAGGTATTGGATCAGGCATCTCTTTTGGAAGAGCATTTTAAGGGCGAAGCAGAAAGCACTCCGATTTTTTCTGTAAGCTGCCAGCACTATTCTTTTGCGGTAAAGGCTTTTGTGGAAGTAATAAAAAAATTTGGCGGCAATGAATACGACTTTACCATACGCGAAACCCAGACCCACGAAATTATAGATGACGTTGCAAAGCTGAAGAGTGAAGTAGGTGTACTCTATCTGAGCAGCAAAAATCAAAAGGTAATAGAAACGCTTCTTAAAAAAAACAATTTGATTTTTGAACCTCTTTTTACAACCAATCTTCATGTTTTTATTTCTTCAAAAAATCCTCTTGCAAAAAAGAAGAAAATCAAGCTCCCTGACTTGGAAGACTACCCCTACCTTACTTACGAACAGGGGGATTTCAATTCTTTTTATTTTTCAGAGGAACCTCTGACGGAAGTTGACTTTGACTGCCCCAAAAACATAAAAGTGCGTGACCGCGCAACGCTTTTTAACCTTCTGATTGGCCTTGACGGTTATACAATTTGCTCAGGAATTATAAGCCATGAACTGAATGGCCCGGAAATAATAGCCCGTCCTCTGGATACAGATGATTTTATGACCGTGGGGATTGTCACAAAAAAAGATATAGGCCTTTCACGCTACGGAACTGCCTATATTAAAGCCCTAAAAAGCGGACAAGTGAAAAAAAAGAATCAGTGATTTAACAGGCTGATTGCGAAAGCGCAACATACCGTCCAAATCATTTTGCCCCAGACTGCTCTTTTATTGCAGCATTTATGTCTATTAAACTAACTTCCGTTCGTTTTTCTTGAGATGCTAACAATTGAGAGCGGTTCAGGACAGATTCGATTTTTGCACAACTAAAGCCTTTGAATTTTTCCGCCAGTAGTTCTAAAGAACAATCGTTAGTTAGTTTTTTATCTTTTGTATACATTTTAATAAGTTCTTTGCGGGCATTCTCGTCTGGATAGGGAACAGACACTCTTGCGTCAAAGCGGCCAGGACGTACCAAAGCTTCGTCCAATGCAGATATGCTGTTTGTTGCGGCAAGGACAAGAACACCCTTTGTGTTTTCAAAGCCGTCCAGTTCGTTAAGCAGGGCGGTAACAATGCGGGTATTTTCTGTCTCTATTGCGCTGCCAGAATAATTGCGTCTTGTGCCTATGCCGTCAAATTCATCAATAAAAACAATGCAGGGGGCAGATCGGCGGGCCTTTCGGAACAAGAGCTTTACCTTCATAGGTCCAATAGCCATGAACATGCTTTCAAAATCTGTAGCCTTTGCAGGAATAAAGTTTACCCTTGCTTCACCGGCCAAAGCTTTTGCAAAAAGAGTCTTTCCGTTGCCAGGTTCACCTTCAAGAAGGATGCCCTTTGGCATACGGATACCCCTCTTTGCGTATTCGGCAGGATGGTTCATTATGTCCATTACCTGCGTCATGTCTTTTTTAAGCGATTCCATCCCGACCACATCCGAAAACTTTACGCCAGTCTTATGCACAATCTTAAAGGTATTCGGCGAGATGAATTTTCTAAAGACAAAAATTATTGCGCCAAAGAATATTATATAGAAGAAAATATCAAGAATTATAGAAACTATCGCCAGTCCATCCTTCTGAACTGTCACCTTTACGTCGTTCTGCAAAAGGAATTCTTTTAGAAGGGGAGACTCTGGGTTTTCCGTAGTAAAGGTGTTATCTGTACCCTTCTTCTTATAGCTCAGACTGTCACCGTTTATGGTAACAGATTCCACTTTCCCGCTTTTAACTTCCGCATAAAAAGCAGAATAAGGCTCCACATTAGCGCTGCCAAAAAACATGGAATTCAATCTGTCACCAAAGAAAAGGTAACAGATTAACCCTATGCAAAAGAATCCCATAAGAAAAGTATAAATCTTTCTAAGTGTCTGTCTCTTCAAAATCCCCTCCAAGGCAAATAACAAAGCAGGCCCGAAACAGGCAGCCCGCATAACCAGCAGTCGCATTGCGCAAGATTCAAATCCTCAAATCCACCGCAAAAGTCCAACACAATCATTGCACAGCAATCATTGCAACACAAGCAGGCCGCAACAATCAGCCCAGCGCCACATCCAAAACCATCATCAGCATAAATCCAACCGCAAAGCCAAGCGTGCCCCCGTTGGAATGTTCACCGGAAGACGCCTCTGGAATAAGCTCCTCCACGACAACGTAAAGCATTGCACCCGCCGCAAAGCTAAGCAGGTATGGCAAAAATGGAACAACAAGACTTGTAAGCAGCAAAGTAACAAAAGCCGCCAAAGGTTCCACAATTCCGCTCAGGGCTCCGAATACAAAAGACTTTAGCTTGGAGGTGCCCAGCCCGCGAAGTGGCATGGAAACAACCGCACCTTCCGGAAAGTTCTGGATAGCAATTCCAAGCGAAAGCGCAAATGCTCCGGCAAAGCTTATCCCGGAATTCCCTGCAAGTAGCCCTGCAAACACAACGCCAACCGCCATTCCCTCTGGAATATTGTGCAAAGTCACCGCAAGGCAAAGCATCGTAGTTTCCCTCAGCTTTACATGCAAACCTTCAGGCTTTTCTGAATTCATGTGCAAGTGGGGAATAATTATATCCAGCAGAAATAGGAAGGCCATTCCCAAGCCCACGCCGATCACTGCGGGAAGAAATGCCAGCCGCCCCAAATCCGCAGAAGACTCTATGGAAGGAATTATAAGCGACCAAACGCTAGCCGCAACCATGACTCCGCTTGCAAATCCAAGAAGAAGCTTTTGCAGCTTTTCGTTTATATGCTGCCCCATAAAAAAAACGCAGGCCGAGCCCAAAACAGTTCCCAAAAAAGGAATCATAAGTCCGTAAAAGATATGCATACTTTTAGTATAATGAATTTTTTTTCCATCAGCAACTTTTTGTTTTTAGGTACAGATTAACCCCTAATAAAACTACGGTTTAGCCGCCTAAATTTGTAGTTTTGTTTCATTCAACAAACGGTAATGCTATTATAGTATTTCATCAATGAACCATAGTATGAGTACAGATTCAGCAATTTGTGAACAACAAAAATCAGATTTACTAAAAACGGTTGCTGCAAATTTAAAAGCTTTTCGCAACAACTCATCTTTGACACAAGAGCAGCTTGCAGAAAGAACCAGCCTAAGTACGGAAACTATAGGCAATCTGGAAAACGCAAAGTCTTGGTTCAGCCTGGATTCGATTGTAAAAATTTCTTTGGCACTCAGCATAAAACCCTACCAGCTTTTGCTCAATCCTTCAAACGACGAAGTTGTCCCCATTGACTTGGTAAGCAGCTACATGGGAGGATTCAAAGATTTTGTAAAATCTGGCGGAGCTTCTTACGGCATAAAAAATTCCAGCAGGAAATAGTTTATTCTTTTTCTGGACGGTACTTTTTTCTGTTCTACCAAACATTTTTTTGCTAAAATCGGGAATCCATGCCTATGCGTCACCGCCCTTCCACCCTTCGCTAACGCTCATTGCCGCTGCGCGTCAACTCCGGGGTTCCACGGCGGCGTACATCGCCTCAAAAAATCCCTCCCTGGCTAGATATTCCTTGGCAAGAAACAAAAAAAACCGTTCCCTGAGCCCGTCGAAGGGAACATTTACAAAAAATTATTTGTTAAACAGAGGGGTTCTTAGGTTCAAGGGTACTCCCTTGATAAATTTATAGACAACAAACATTTTTTTCTATATAATAATGCGAACTGAAATTAAGAGGGAATCATGCCTAAAGTAGAAGTCAACGAAAAACTGTTTTTTAATCTTGTTGGAAAAAAGTATAACTGTGATGATCTTTTTGAAAAAAAGCTCACTCACGCAAAAGCCGAACTGGACGAAAAGCCCAATCCTGCAGATCCGGAAGATCAGCGCGTAATCAAAATAGAGCTTAACGACACAAACCGCCCGGACTTGTGGTCAACCGGTGGCATTGCACGTTGCCTGCGCGAGTACGAAGGAGCAAAACATTCCGACTACAGCAAATTCCTTTCTTCAAAAGGCAACATAAAAGACACAAAGGATTATAAAATCATTGTTGACGAAGGTCTAAAAGACATCCGCCCCTTCCAGGTTGCATTCATAATAAGCGGTTCTGGTTTGGACGAAGCAATGTTCAAGGACATTATCCAGACTCAGGAAAAGCTCTGCTGGAACTTTGGCCGCAAGCGCAAGAGTATTGCAATGGGTGTTTACCGTGCCGACGCTCTCAAGTGGCCTCTTCATTATGTTGCAGCAGACCCGGACAAGGAATCATTCGTAGCCCTGCAGTGCGACAAGAGCATGACTTTGCGCCAGATTTGCAACGAGCATCCAAAGGGAAAAGATTTTGGCTACATCATCAAGGACTTTGCAAAGTATCCTCTTATCAAGGACGACAAGGGCGAAGTTTTGAGCATGCCCCCGGTAATCAACAGTGCAACCCTTGGCCAGGTGGAAGTTGGCGACAAGAATGTTCTTGTTGAACTTACCGGAACAGACATGGAAAGCCTTATGCTTGCCGCAAACATTGTTGCCTGCGACTTCTTTGATGCGGGCTACAGCATTCAGCCGGTAAAGGTCTGCCACCCCTACGAAACGCTTTTTGGCAAGGACGTGGTTGCCCCATACTATTTCCAGCCCACAACAGACGCAAGGCTTAGCGCAATCAACAAAAAGCTTGGCTGCGACCTAAAAAAAGAAGATGTTATCGCTGCCCTTGAGCGCATGGGCAACAGCGTTACTTCAAAAGACAAGGACGGTGACGTTGTATTTACTGTTTCTCCAGCACCCTACCGCAACGACTTCCTCCACGAAGTAGACGTTATCGAAGACGTTATGATTGGCCAGGACATTGACTTCTTTAAGCCGGAATCACCCAACGACTTTACGATTGGCCGCCTACTTCCCATTACCCTCTACAGCCGCAAGGTAAAGAACATAATGGCCGGTATGGGCTACCAGGAAATGATTTTCAATTACCTGGGTTCCAAGAAAACTTACATCGACAACATGGGCATAGACGGCAAGGACGTAATCGAAATTGCAAACCCAATGAGCGAAAACTACCAGTTCATCCGCCCGTCAATTATTGCCTCACTTTTCGAAGCAGAAAGCCAGAGTGGAAATGCAGTCTACCCCCACAAAATATTTGAAGTGGGAAAAATTGCCTATATTGAACCATCCGAAAACACAGGCACAAAGACTATCCAGAGCCTTGGCTTTTTGACTGCCGCCAACAACGCAAACTTTAACGATGCCGCAAGCGAAGTAAGCACCCTCCTCTACTACCTTGACCACAAGTACGAGGTTAAGGAAGCCGATGACCCCCGCTTTATCCCAGGCCGCCAGGCTGCAATCATGGTGAACGGAAAGCAGGCAGGTATCTTTGGAGAAATCCACCCACAGGTTCTTGAAAACTGGCAGGTTACGGTTCCTTGCGTAGCAGGAGAAATTGACCTTGAATACCTTATGGCAACAGAGCCAAAGGAACACAACGTAGAAGCAGCAGCCCCTTCTTCCAAGCAGCCTTCTCCAAAGCAGAACACAAGCCAGCCAAAGGCAGCAGCAAAAGATGAAGGTCCAAAGCTTGCAGAAAACCAGGCAGAACACTTCAACAAGTACATTGAACTTAAAGTAGCAAAAATCCTTAGCGTGGAAAACAACCCTCAGGGAGAAAAGCTTTACATTGAACACATGGACGACGGCAGCGGAACAGAGCGCATTGTTCAGTCAGGATTGCGCGACTACCTTAAGCCAGAAGAGCTTATTGGCCAGCACGTAATCATTGCGGCAAACCTTGCTCCACGCAAGATGCGCGGTGTGGAAAGCCACGGAATGCTTCTTGCAGCCGACTATATGGAAGACGGAAAGGAAAAGGTAGAACTGCTAACCGCTCCTTGGGCAAAACCAGGAACACCGGTTGTTCTTGAAGGTGCCGATCCAGCCGCAGAAAAACCTGCAAAAATCGACATCGACAAGTTCTGCAAGGTGGAAATAAAGATTCAAGGCAAAACAGCCAAGATTGCTGGAATAAGCCTTTGCGCAGACGGTAAGCCGCTTACAACGCAAAAGTCGGACGACTGCATAGTAGAGTAAAAGTTGAGCGCAGTAAAAGCGGGGTTTTTAGAATCGCACTTTTTACTGCGCTTTATAATTTATACAATTGTTTACGGAGGGGAAAAAGATGCCTTTTATTGACTCAAAAATCACAGTTCCTGTTAGCCAGGAAAAAAAGGAATCCATCAAGGCAAAGCTCGGAAAAGCTGTTTCCATTTTGCATAAGCCGGAATCTTACCTTATGGTTGGTATTGACGACAACTACGACCTTTGGTTTGCCGGCAAAAAATTGGAAAAAGGAGCATTTGTTTCCGTTAGCGTATTCGGAGACGTTTCATCTTCTGACAGCGGAAAGATGACAGAGGCAATCTGCTCAATACTAAATGAAGAGCTTGGAATCCCGGGCGACAAGGTTTACGTAAAATACTTGGGCACCAACAACTGGGGCTGGAACGGCAGCAACTTCTAAAACAAAAATTGCCGGGTGAATTCTTTTTTTGCAAAAGAAGGCCCGGCAATCTACAATTTACCATTCAACAAACTTAAATACTATGAAAGAAACAAATTCCTCTGGTAACAAAACATTACCCAAAAAACTTATAATCTTTTCAATTCTTCTGGCACTACTTTTATTTTCAAAGTTCCTGCTGCCAAAGTTTCAGCATAACAACCAGCCCCAAGGGCAACCACTTGTAACTAACACAATACAGCAGGACTTAGCAAATGAAGAAATACCTGCAATAGAAGAAACTGTACCCCAATCTGTACCTGACTTAACTGTACCCGAAGCAGACAGTAACAACTGTCCCCAAGAATTTGAAGAAGACACAAGTTTTTCGCTAAATACACCAAACAATTCGCTGAACGAAGATGGCATTTACACATCAAAAGAAGACGTTGCCCTTTATATCCATCTGTACAAGCACTTGCCGGACAATTTTATTACAAAGAAAGAGGCTCAGGGTGTAAACCTAAAGGCAGAAAACAAGTGCATCGGTGGGGACAGATTCCACAACAGGGAAGGCATTCTTCCCAAGGCAAAGGGACGCACCTACACTGAATGCGACATAGACACGCTGGGTAAATCTAGCCGCGGTGCCAAACGAATTGTATTTTCGAATGATGGCTTAGTTTATTACACAGGCGACCACTACCAAACGTTCGTTCTTTTATACGGAGAAGAAAAGTGAGAGAAATACGAGGGCTTGCAGAAAATTCAGCGGAAAAAGAATTCCAGGCTGATTCTTTTACAATTGACTTGTTTGGAATAGAAACAAAGGCCGGGCTACACAAGCTGCTTGCCTCTGTTTTAAAATTCCCCGAATACTACGGAAACAATTTGGACGCCCTATTCGACATTCTGTGCGACGAACATCCTTTTTGGGACATAACATTCACTTCTTGCCAGCAGGCCGCAGAAAACCTTGGCAGCGAATATTTTGAATCCTTTAAGCAAACCTTCACAGATGCAGCAGAAGAAAATTCCTTGGTGAAGGTTCAGTTTTTATAAGATATACCGAAGCAAAGACAAGACACCGTACCACAAATAAAGCCTACCCCCGATTGGAAGGGCGGTGGATAAAAAATTGCCTCCTTGCAATTTTTTATCCACAAGTTTTCTTACAAAAACTTGCAAGTTGATATCTGCAAACAAGCGACGCACCATCCTTGGTGCTACTTGGTCTCCCATAAAACGGAACCCTGGAAAGCGGGTTAGCAAATAGAGTATGGTCCAGAGAAAAAATTTTCAAAAGTCTTAATATGAATACTACTTTTTGTCCAAAATCGGTATTATGGTTTCATGGCACATGAGGGGTATTTTTTATATCCTATGGATGTTGCACCCTACGGGTATCGCTTATTTTAGTCTGTACCAAACAACATGACTGGCTGCGAAGTCTCCCCGGTACAACTCAAAGCCGTAAGAAAGTTTTTCTTGCGGTATTTTTTTTGCCTGCATTTACTTTTAACTGTTTGCCCAATCGTAAAAATAATGCTATGCTAACAGGACGATGAAAGGGCAGATTCAAAAAATCAATTACCAGAAGCAGCTGGACGAAATTCTTAAGAGTATAAATCCTCAGGAAAAAAAGCCGACGCTACTTTTGCATGCCTGTTGCGGTCCATGCTCTTCTTATGTTATAGAGTATCTTTCATCTTATTTTGACATTACGATTTTTTATTACAACCCGAACATTTATCCTAAAAAAGAATATGAGCGCCGTCTGAATGAACTGGAAGACTTTATTCCCCGCTTTGAGCCGGCCGTAAAAAACAAGGTTAAGATTGTAGTTTCTACTTACGAGCCAAAGGATTTTTTTGAGGCAACAAATGTCTTGAATGAAGAGGAGCTTCAGCAGGAAGCAGAGAAAGGAATCCGCTGCAGGCGCTGTTATGAATTCAGGATGAAAAAGGCCTACGCTTATGCAGCTAAAAACAAGTTTGACTGGTTTTGCACAACGCTTTCCATTAGCCCTTTCAAGGATTCCGTGATGATAAATGAAATTGGTACCGAGCTTGCGGAAGAAAATTCGGTGCGCTTCCTTACTTCTGATTTTAAAAAGAAGGGCGGTTTTTTAAGGAGCCTGGAACTTAGCAGGGAATACGGCCTTTACCGGCAGGATTATTGCGGCTGCCTTTATTCAAAGATTAATACTGAAAAAGTCAGGCTGGAAAACCAATCCAAGTAACATTAACTTTGCGAACCGTCATGCCGAACTTGATTGGGTCAAGCTCAGAATGACGTAAAGGGTATGGCTTTAGAAATACAATCTATACAAATTAATAGTAATTGATTAAAGGCATGTTCTTTACGATACTGAAATCATGACAGAAGAAAATTTGATTCATGACAAGGCAGAAAGTATTAGGGACGTAATCCGCTATCTTAGGCGCTTTAAGAATGCACTGGTTATTATCTACATTGATGACAAGCTTCTTGATTCTCCGCTTTTTACAAACCACATAAAAGACATTTGCAGAATCCATGAAGCCGGGCTCAAAGTTATTGTTGTTCCCGGAGCGAACAAAAGGATAAATGAAATTCTTGAAAAATCGGGAATTGAATGGTCCTTCCACAAGGATTACCGCATAACTAAGCCGGAAGCCATGCCCCTGATTAAGATGGCCGCTTTTGATGTTTCCAACCAGATTATGACGGCTCTTGCTGGGGAAAAAACAAACGCGGTTATTGGAAACTGGGTGCGCGCCAGGGGAAAAGGCATAATCGACGGTTTTGACTATGGCACTACCGGAGAAATTGACAAGCTGCAGGTTGATGCTATTGAAAACATTCTTGCCAACGGTTTTGTTCCTATTTTTCCATGTATTGGTTGGAGCCTTGCTGGAAAGCCCTACAATATTTCTTCTATTCAGTTGGCAGAGCAAATTGCTGTTCACCTAAAAGCGGACAAGCTTTTTTATCTTATACCAGGGGCTTCTATTTCTGCGGAAAGTTTTAAGGTACCAGAGGGAATAGGTACTTCTCCTGAGGGAAATATTCCAGCAATGAACCTTGAAGAGGTTGATGAATTCCTAAAAGCCAATAAAATTCCAACTAATAAACAATCGGTAAATTCAAATTCTGAGACTGCCGAACATTCGGTAGTTTCTTCTGTTCCAGAGAATGTTTCACGTGAAAAGATTTTCTTGCTGCTTCAACTTGCAAAAGAAGCATGTAACTCTGGTGTTACCCGTGTTCATATTCTTAACGGTTCTTTGGACGGAACCATTCCATGTGAAATATTCAGCGATCTTGGTTCGGGTACAATGATTTATTACAACAATTACGGTGGAATTCGTGCCATGACCCGTGACGATATTCCTGGCGTTCTTAATGTTATGAAGCCCTTTATTTCTGCCGGGATTCTGCTTCCACGCACAAGGGCAGGTCTTTTGGAAGAGTTTCAGCACTACATTGTTTACGAACTGGATGGAGCCATTCGCGCCTGTGCATCCCTTATTCCATACGATGACGGTCAAATGGAGATTGCAGGTGTGGCAGTTAACAAAACTTTCTCTCACGTGGGCATAGGGCCAAAGCTTGTAAAATATCTTGTAAAGCAGGCGGTTAAGCTTAACGCAAAGAGTGTTTTTCTGCTTACAACGCAAACCGCAGACTGGTTTGAAAACCTTGGCTTTTATGCAGATGATATTTCTACCCTTCCAGAAGCACGCAAAGCAAAATGGACTTCTTCCAGAGGGTCAAAGGTTTTGCGCTATGATTTGAATTCTGTTTCACGTGAAACAGAATAGACAAAACTGCAAGGGTGTGATTTGTTTTTATAACAGATTACGCTCTTGCAGCTTCTTCCACCAGTAATTCTGTTTTGCCCTACTCCACTTCCATACAAGCCTAAAAGCCAATTTTGAATACACTAGAACCAGCTTAGATGCCGAAATAAACTTGGCATAACGGTAGTTTTTTAAAGAGGCAATTTCAAAACCCTATTTTTTTTCATGCTGAATTTATTTTAGCATCTAACTTCATAGATTCAGAATTAAGTTCAGAATGACACTTTTGGAATAGGCTTCATTATTAACTGTTTAACTACTATCTATTGAAAAGAATTTTGCCTTAACAACGTCTTGTAGTAGTTTTTTTGTTTCACGTGAAACAAGTAATAGTAAACCATTGAATTTATGTCATCCTGAGCTTGACTCATAATCTCAAATTACGATATAGAATAATGAATAATTGCTATTCTAAACTTGGTTGTAGGCAAGCAAATTTAGCACATATTCTACAGATTCCGAATCAAGTTCGGAATGACGGGCTCTTTATGTTATGGGCATCGAAGTATATGCAAATAAACAGTTCTTGATTGATGTTAAAAGCATCATCGGAGTAGACCGATAATATCAAAATTGAACCTGTTAAACATGTTTCACGTGAAACAGATAAATATTATGTTGAAAGCCGTAATTTTATTTTTCGCACATGCACCGTTATTTTCATGACCATAGAAAAAATCGTTGCGAATGACGTAAGGAAAGTTAAACACAAAGCTTGTTTGTTTTTAACGATGGAGCTGTCCAAAAAGTTTAAGTCACAGTGTCATTCCGAACTGCTACGCCACATTCGCACGCACTTGCTACGAATGTGGATTCGGAATCTATGCACTGCATATGGTGTAGATGCTGAAATTGGTTGCAAGCAACCGCGTTCAGCATGACATTGCTTTCAGGACAGCCCCATGACATAAGGGTCTACAGTACGATGATAAAATTTTCGAAAGTCAACATTCAGTCTATAAAAAATTTTGCTGCCGTGTTTTTGCTTTTAAAAGATTACCGTATCTAGCCCGGTAATAACAAAGAGTATTTAACGACTATTTATTGAAAAAAAGTTTTTTGTTTCACGTGAAACAGGTAAGGGTAAAACATTAACTTTATGTCATTCTAAACGCGATTGCAGGTAAGCAAATTTAGTGTCTATTCAACAGATTCCTAAACAAGTTCGGAATGACAATTTTTTTTATATCCAATACACCTGTTCAACATGGCTGCTCTTTTTTATGTTAATGGCATTGAATATTCTAAATTGAATTGCAGGAAATCAAATTTAAAACCTATTCTACAGATTCCGAAACAAGTTCAGAATGACATTCTTTTATATTCAGCATACCTATTTGGCATGACGGTTTCTTTATGTTACAGTCACTGTATGTTTCACGTGGAACAAAATTCTCCCCAAATTATCCACAGGGCAAAAAATTCTGAAAAATTCAAACAAATTCATAAATTCTTATAATTAAAGAATTTACAAATTCAAAAAATTCTTTGAATTCAAAAGGAAAAGTTTTCCAAAAGTTATCCACAGGCTGGGAATTTTATGAGATAAAATCTAAGAAAATATGGTTATTTTTATTCTTTATTCTATAATATACACTATATATAGCGTAAAGCATATAGAGCCTACGCCCGATTGTAGGGGCGAGTTGCTTGCAACTCGTTGCCGCAGGCAATGGAGGGGTTTATCCCCGGAACCCCGGAAAGCGGGGACTACAGATAAATTTGACCGGTTCCGAAGGACCGGGCACAGTAAAAGCTGGCATGCCGTCCAAGAAAGTAATAAAAAAAGCTGAACAGATAAAATTTTCTGTTCAGCCTATAAAATTATGCTTTATAACAGTTATTTTCTTATAATATAAGTAAATATACTTTATTCAGCAGATTCCTTGTCTTCCTGGGAATTTGCTATGCGGTCAATGCCAACTACGTAGTCCGGACTGATGATGTTTACAACCTTAACGCCGCTGGATGCCCTTCCCTGGAGAGAAATGTCCTTTACGTTGGTGCGGATTGAAGTTCCCTGGCCGGTTATGCACATAACGCTGTCGTCATCTTTTACGGTGAGTGCGCCAATCAATTCTCCCTTGTCGTCAACGTTGCCAAAGACACGCTGTCCTCCGGTTCCGCGACCGTGGGCGTTGAATTCGGAGAAGAGTACGCGCTTGCCGATTCCCTTTTCTGTTATGACGAGAATCTTTGCGTCTTCTTCTACATGGATGGCGGCACAAAGTTCATCGCCTTCTGAAAGCTTCATTCCGTTAACACCGCGGCTGGCTCTTCCCATTGGGCGGACTTCGTCTTCGCTTATGCGCAAGGCCTGTCCCCGGCGGCTTACCAAAAGAAGTTCATCTTTTCCGCTTGAAAGGATTGCGCTTACGAGTTTGTCGCCTTCATCAAGACGAACTGCCTGCATACCGCGAGACTTTGCGTTGCGGAATTCGCTTGTAGGTGTTTTCTTTACAACGCCGTTTGCAGTTGCCATGAACATGAACTGTTCTTCCGTAAATTCCTTGAGGCTGATTATCGTTGATATTTCCTCGTTGGCACTTACCTGAAGAAGGCTCTTGATGTGAGAACCACGGCTTGTCTTTGAAGATTCAGGTATTTCGTGAACCTTGACCCAATAGGATTTTCCTTCATTCGTGATGAACATGATGTAGTCATGTGTTGAAGCTATGAACATCTGGTTGATGTAGTCTTCTTCCACAAGCTTGGCAGAAATGGTTCCTCTTCCTCCCCTACCCTGGTTCTTGTAAAGGCTTACGGGAACACGCTTGATGTAACCAAGTTTGGAAATGAGGATTACCATGTCCTCTTCTTTTATCATGTCTTCAACATTGATTTCTTCTACTTCGCCGGAAACAATCTGGGTCTTGCGGTCATCACCATATTTTTCCGCAATCTCATTTGTTTCCTGCTTTATGATTTCAAGAATCTTTTCGTGATGGGCAAGCAAATCTTCGAGGTGGGCAATGAGGGCTTTAATCTCTGCCATTTCCTGCTTTAGCTCATCGATGCGCAAATTGGTAAGGCGACCCAAGCGGTAGTCAACGATTGCCTGTGCCTGTTCATCATCAAAGCCGAAGCGCTTCATCAAATTGGCTTTAGCTTCTGATTCATCGCGGCTGGCACGGATTATCTTGATTACTTCGTCAATTGCATCGACTGCTATTATAAGGGCTGCGAGTATGTGTTCGCGGTGCTTGGTCTGCTTAAGTTCAAACTGCGTGCGGCGGGTTACAACGTTGTCGCGGTGGTCAACGAAGTGCTGCACAAGCTGCTTAAGGTTCAAGGTTTCCGGGCGACCGTTTACAAGAGCAAGGTTTATTACGCCGAACGATGCCTGCAATGGTGTCTTTGCAAAGAGCTGGTTAACAACAATTTTTGTTACGGCACCTCGCTTAAGGTCAATGACGATTCTCATGCCAACACGGTCTGAAGTTTCATCATTTACACCGCTTATTCCGTCGATGATTTTGTCACGGGCAAGTTCCGCAATGCGTTTGCAAAGATCCGTTGTGTTTGTCTGATAGGGAACTTCCGTGAATACGATTGACTCTGCCCCGTTCTTTGCAACTTCAATTGTGAACTTACCGCGCATTATGATTTTTCCGCGGCCTGTCCTGTAAGCGTCCTTGATTCCCTGGCGGCCAAAAATTATTCCGCCTGTTGGAAAATCAGGTCCCTTTATATGCTGCATCAATTCATCAATGCTTATCTGGGGATTGTCTATGTAGGCAGAAACGGCTGATGCTATTTCCCTTAGATTGTGGGGTGGCATGTTTGTTGCCATACCTACAGCAATACCGCTTGATCCATTTGCAAGAAGGAAGGGGAATTTTGTAGGAAGAACTGTAGGCTCTTTTGTTGTTTCGTCAAAGTTGGGGATAAAGTCAACGGTATCCTTTTCTATGTCGGCAACCATCTCTTCTGCGAGTTTTGCCATTTTTGCTTCTGTATAACGGTAAGCAGCAGGAGGGTCACCGGCTATTGTACCGAAGTTTCCCTGAGGGGTAATAAGGGGATAGCGCTCGGAGAAATCCTGTCCTAAGCGGACAAGTGCATCGTAAACAGAAGCGTCTCCGTGCGGGTGGTATTTACCAAGTACGTCTCCGACTATTTTCGCACACTTGTATGTTTTTCCGGAAGAACGCAGGTGAAGTTCATCCATTGAATACAAGATGCGGCGGTGAACGGGCTTAAGTCCGTCTCTTACATCCGGCAGGGCACGGCTTACAATAACGGACATTGAGTAGTCAATATAAGCTTTCTTGATTTCCTGATCAATGGGCTGAAGAATCAGCGTACCACCTTCAGGGGTTGTTATTTCATTTTCCATCTATACTTTTCCTTAACTTTTCCTTATAAAGTCATCAGACATCGAGATTTGCATAAATAGCATTTTCTTCAATGAACTTGCGGCGCGGTTCTACGGCTTCACCCATACATGTGGAGAAAATTTTATCTGCTGCGATTGCATCCGGTATGGTTACCTTCATCATCTTTCTTACGGCAGGATTCATCGTTGTGTCCCAAAGCTGGTCTCCAGACATTTCACCCAAACCTTTGTAACGCTGAACATCAAGCTTTTCTGCAGGAACACCAAATTCTGCGATTGCGGCTGCCTTTTCATTGTCATCGTAAACATACTTTACTTTTTTACCGTAGCGGACTGCAAAGAGGGGTGGCATTGCAAGGTAGACATGTCCCTCTTCTATGAGCTGCGGCATGTAGCGGAAAAAGAAGGTAAGCAAAAGTGTGCGGATGTGGCTTCCGTCAACATCAGCATCTGCCATGATAATTATTTTGTCATAGCGCAACTTTGTTATGTCAAAGTCCTTGCCTATGTTTGTTCCCAAAGAAGCAATTACAGGCTGAAGCTTTTCGTTGTCTATAACCTTATCAAGACGGCTTTTTTCTACGTTGAGCATCTTTCCCCAAAGAGGAAGAATGGCCTGAGTCTTTGAGTCCCTTCCCTTCTTTGCTGAACCGCCTGCAGAGTCTCCCTCAACTATGTAGACTTCGCAGATTGAAGGATCCTTTGAAGAGCAGTCGGAAAGTTTTCCCGGCAAGCCAAATGAATCGCTAAGTGACTTTTTGCGGGTATTCTCTTTTGCTTTGCGGGCGGCAATGCGGGCTTCTGCTTCTGCAACTGCCTTTTCCAGAATCATATTCACAATCTGTGGATTCTGTTCGCACCAAAGGGTTAGCTTGTCTTTTACAAGGGCATCCACATAACCGCGAACTTCCGTATTGCCAAGCTTTGTCTTTGTCTGGCCTTCAAACTGGGGCTCTGGAACTTTTACGGAAATAACAGCAGTCAAACCAGCACGCACGTCATCACCGGCTAGCTTTTCATAATTTATCTGGTTGGATTTTGCGTCCTTTGACTTTGAGTCTTTTATTATAAGACGCTTCAAAAGCTTTTCATTTTTTTCCAGGAACTTATTGAGCGTAACGGTAAGGGCTATCTTAAAGCCGTCAAGGTGGGTTCCGCCTTCCTTGGTGTTTATGTCGTTTACGTAGGCATAAATTTTTTCGTCGTAGTTGTCATTGTACTGCATGGCAACTTCCATCTGAACATTTTCCGTTTCACCAGAAATGTAGATGGGTTCTTCTGGAAGGACTTTTTTTCCTTCGTTAAGGAAGGTAACGTAATGCCTGATTCCTCCTTCAAACTTGTAGACAACTTCTTTTGGAGTCTCAAGGCGCTCGTCACGGAATTTTATTGTGATGCCAGGGTTCAAGAAAGCAAGTTCCCTAAGGCGCTGGGCAAGAACGTCAAAATTGTATGTCGTTGTTTCTTTGAAAATCGTATTGTCTGCTTTCCAGCGGATTGTAGTTCCGTGGATGTTTGTATCACCGATGCATTCAACTTTTGTCTTTGGCTTTCCCTCTGCATACTTTTGCTCGTAGCGTTTTCCCTCGCGGTTAACAAAAGCTTCCATCCATACAGAAAGTGCATTTACGCAAGATACACCTACACCGTGCAAACCACCGGAAACCTTATAGTTTGATTTGTCAAACTTACCACCGGCATGGAGCCTTGTCAAAACAAGCTCAAGGGCAGAAACGTGTTCCGTAGGATGCATGTCTACAGGAATACCACGTCCATTGTCTTCTACACGGCAAATGTCATCCTTTTCCAGGGCAACCGTAATCGTGTCGCAGAAACCTGCCATTGCTTCGTCAATACTGTTATCTACAACTTCGTAAACAAGATGATGCAAACCGTTTGGTCCCGTAGAACCAATGTACATACCAGGTCTTTTGCGTACGGCTTCCAGTCCCTTTAGAACTTGAATACTGCTGGCTGAATACTGATTTTCGTCTGACATTAAAAATCCCCACTCTAAACTTTTAAGTAATAAACTATACCAATAATAAGGAAAAAAGTCTAGCTTAAAACCACCTGCAACGTCTGCTTCAATTAAATTTACAGCCTAAACAACCTGTGGAAAAACCTGTGGAAAACTATTGACAAAAAGCACTTAAAAATTATAATTACCTCTTATGAGTGAGCAGAATTACAAGGGTATTTGGGAAGATGTCCTTAACATTATACGCGAAGAGTATAAGCAAAAAAACCAGGAAAATTTTTTCAAAATCTACTTTAACATGGAGTACGTAAGCGACACCATTGATGAAATAACAGTTTCCGTTCCTTCAGACGTTATGCTTAACCACATGGAGGAAAAAGGCAGCATACAAACAGTTAAAGATAAAATTGCGGAAATAACAGGAATAAATTTAAATGTAAAATTCATTCCAAAAAATATAACTTCTAAACTTCTTGCATCCGATTCAAACTTGGAAGAAGAAAAAACAGAAGTAATAACAAAGGAAACTCCTTCTGTACAAACAGAGCCTCAACCTGAAAATCCTTACACTTCAATACTGAACAACTTAATCTCAGAAAGCGAAAAAGAAAGTAAAATAAAAGAGGATTCATCATCAGCTTATTCATATTCATCCGATGAAAAACCCGTAAAAAAGCATCTATTGCTTGACGAAAATTTCACTTTCGAAACTTTTGTTCCAGGTGAAAACTCAAACTTCGCTTATAACGTATCTATCGGTGTCGCAAAGGAACCAGGGAAAAAATTTAACCCACTGTTAATTTACGGAGGTTCAGGCCTTGGAAAAACCCACCTTATGCAATCTATAGGAAACTATATTTACAAGCAAAAAGAAGGTAATGTAAAAATAGCCTGTCTGAGTGCAGAAAATTTTACAAACGAATTTTTTAAATCACTTTCCGACAAAAAGACGGATCAGTTTAAAAACAAATTTCGCAAGCTGGATGTATTGCTTCTTGATGACATCCATTTTCTTATTGACAAAAAAGGAACACAGGAAGAACTTTTTCACACTTTCGAAGCCCTTCACCAAAAAAAAGCACAGATGGTCTTTACCTGCGACCGTCCCATGGAAGAGATAAAGGGTATAGAAGAAAGACTCAAGACCCGCTTTACCATGGGAATTTGCATAGACATCACTCCTCCAAACTATGAAACAAGAAAAGCCATTCTTCAAAAGAAACTTGAATTGATGGGAAAATCAGTTCCAGAAGACATTCTTGATTACATAGCAAAAAATGTGCAGACTAACGTACGCGACCTTGAGCGAAGCCTAACCAAAATAATCGGTTATGCAGAATACCAGCCTGACCATAAGGTTACTATAGAAATTGCCCGCAAAGAGCTCAAAGACACATTCAGCCAGCCTTCAAACGGATTCATCAATATAGAAACCATTCAAAAGGTTGTTGCCGACCATTACAACATTTCCCTTAGCGACATAAAAAGCAAGAAGCGCAACAAAAAGTTTGTAATACCCCGCCAAATTGCAATTTACATAGCTCGCAACCTACTTGAATATTCTTATCCAGAACTGGGAAATGAATTCGGAGGACGAGACCATACAACCATGATGCACAGCTACGAAAAGATGGAAGAGCAGCTCAAAACAGACTCTTCCTTCAACCAGACAATAGAAATTCTCATAAGGGAGATAAAGGAGTATAGAAAATAAGTTTACAATATGTTACAATCTTGTGTAAAAGCTTGGTAAACCTGAAAAAGCATTGTAAATGTGCAAAGCCTGTGAATTCAAAATGGATACTTATGCACTTTCTATTTTCTTTTATTGAAAAAAAATGCAGTACTTTTCCAGAAATTCACAAGCCTTATTATTACTACTACTAAATTTATATAAATTCATAAATTTAGTATAGATGTGCATAAAAATTCATTTTTTCTAGAAATCTTGAATTTTTATGCAACAAAAAAATTTGATGTCAATATTAAAAAAATAGGATATAATCTTAAATAAGATAAATTCTTGCAGGAGATAAAAATGAAGTTTGTTTTTGACAAAGAATCAATGATAAAGGAAATTTCCATAGCACAGGAAATAATTTCCACAAAAAACGCAGGTTCCATCCTTTCGAACATAATGATTTCTGCGTCAAACAATACGCTTACAATAAAGGCAACTGACATAAAGGTAAACTATGAAACACAAATTCCTGTTCAGATTATGGAAGAAGGTACAACAACCGTATACTGTGACAAATTCATGGGTATATTGAATTCTCTTCCTGAGGGAGAGATTGAATTTGATCAGTCCGGTGATGAATCTGGAATTGATGTAAGAATCAAGCCTGTTGGAAAAAAGATTAAGTTCCAAATGAAAAGTATGTCCCAGGACAAATTCCCTGAATTTGATTCCGCAGACAATGTTCCATATTTTGACATCCCTTCAAAAGAATTAAAAGAAATGATTGAACAGACATCTTTTGCTGTAAGTGAAGATGAAACCCGCTACTTTATGAACGGAGTATTCTTTGAAAAGAAGGAAAACAACCTTAACCTCGTTGCAACTGACGGACGCCGCCTTAGCTTTTCTTCAAAAAACATTCTTGCTGGTATAAATGATTTTCCTGCAGCAATAGTTCATCCTAAAATCCTCAACATAATACTAAAGCATGCCCCCGATGAAGGAAATATTTCTGTAGCAGTAGTAGACAAAATGATTTTCTTCCGCTTTGGAAACTATAAATTTGGTTCTGTCTTGCTTGAAGGAAATTTCCCTAATTATGAAAGGGTAATTCCTGAAAACCAGGCTCACGTTCTTATGGTTAATAAAGAGGATCTTGTTAGCGCACTTAAGCGTGTTGCCCTTATGGTAGACAAAAAGGCAGGCCGCATTTACTTTAATATCAGCAACGGAATACTAAATATTGTATCGCAGCAGTCGGATATGGGAAGTGCTGACGAAGAGATTGGATGTGAATATGCAGGAGATTCATATTCAATAGCTCTTAACTACCGTTATGTGGAAGAACCTCTTCGCGGTATAGATTCCGAAAAAATAGCATTTGAATTTACGGAAGAAATGAAGGCTGTTACGATGCGTCCTGAACCTGCCTTGGATTACTTCCATATCATCATGCCGATGCAGAAAGAGTAATGCCTTTTCTATCGCTGTCTTTGGTAAATTACAGGAATCTCAGCAATGCAACTATTGACTTGCTTGCAAAAGAAATTTTCTTTACCGGTGAAAACGGTCAAGGAAAGAGCAATCTTTTGGAAGCCCTCTATTATTCTGCTTACGGATCTTCTTTTAGAACTAGAAATGACGGTGAGATTATAAAAAAAGGTGAAAGTGAATTCAGCATAAGAAGCCTATTTCGCGAAGAAAACGGATCATCCCATACGACTGCATTTTTTTTTGAAAGGGGTCAAAAGAAAATAGAAAAGGACGGAAAGATTCTTCATGACAGAAAAGAACTTGTAAATACAATTCCCTGCGTTCTTTATAACCATGATGACCTTGATTTCGCAGTGGGCTCACCGGAAAGAAGAAGGTTTTTCATTGACCAAAGCCTTAGCATGTATGACATTATGTATATTGACGTGATGAGAAGATACAGGCGTGTCTTGAAAAACCGCAACCTATGCCTCAAAGAAAAAAAATACCAGTTGCTTGATACTTACGACATTCAGCTTGCGGTTAATGGGCTAGAAATTCAGAAGAAGAGGAAGAATGCAATTTTTCAGTTCAATCAAATTTTTGGAAAGATTTATGAACAGGTAACTGGAATAGAAGGGGTAGGAATAAAATATATTCCAACATGGAATAAAAAAAGTAATGAAGAAAGGCCTGTTACAGTGGAAACCTTTTCTACATATACAGATTCATTTTTACCGGAGATAGATGAGGTTCAGGAAATAATGAAATCAAAAAGGGATATTGAAATGTCTCTTGGTACGACTATGACAGGACCCCATCGCGACAGAATTGTTTTTGTGAAAGATAAGGAACTTTTTGTGCCCACTGCTTCTACCGGCCAGAGAAGGCTAATTGCTTTGGTACTTAGAACGGCACAGGCAGTATTCTATAACAAGGCAACGGGAAAGAAGCCGGTACTACTTATGGATGACGTTATGCTGGAACTAGATCCGGATAAAAGGAAAAGGCTCACCTCCTTGCTTCCGGAGTATGACCAGCTTTTCTGTACATTTCTGCCTGGAGAGCCATACGAAAACTACCGCAAGGAAAATACAAGAGTTTATCAAATAAAATCTGGCATTTGGGAAGAGACAAAATGAACGAAGAAGAGATAAGGTCTTTCGGAGACATAATAAATTCATCTTTTAAAAATATAAGCAAAGCTGACTATAATAATTCGAACAGCCTGTTAAGCATATGGGAAAAAGTTCTGTTAAGAATAAGGTCAAATATAAATCCTAATGAAGGACGCAACTTGGCGAGCCATAGTCGGGTAGTTGATTTTAAAAACGGAATACTTCTTGTAGAAGCTGACCACCCCGGATGGATAGAACTTTTGCAGCTTCACAAGAGATATATAATCAATGGGCTTAACATGGAAAACAGGGCTGTGAAGGTTGAGTCTCTTGCATTTAAGCTAAAAGGAAAACAGGGGAATCTTTTTGATCCTGAAGAACACAAGTATTCCACGGAAGAAGTGAAGGAAGAAATTATGAGGAGAGCAGAAGAAGAAGAAAAAAAATTAAATAATTTTAAATTGAATGATGAAAAAGTGACTCAAAACAAGGAACTTCCCCCAGAATTGGCATTGATTTTTGAAGATTTAAGAAAAAATATGTTGACCAACTCTTGAAAATAATGCTATTATAGCCAACACTAAAGTTGGGAAAATAATTTTATTATATAGGAGTCGTTCATTATGTTACGTACATATCAACCAAGCAAAGTGAAGCGCAATAGAAAATTTGGTTTCCGCGCACGCATGGCAACACGTGGTGGCCGTGCAGTTTTGTCACGCAGAAGAGCAAAGGGTCGCCATAAGCTTACAGTTTCTGATGAAAAGAAGCCGTACAAGGGTGGCGGAAAGTGCTTTACAAAGTACTGGTAATTCTTTAGCTTAGGGATGGAAAAGGATTCTCTTAAAACGGGACGTTTTACTAGAAGAGAACACATAAAATGTCCCGATGACATCCGGAAACTTTTTAAAACAGGGAAGAAGGTAAGTGTTTCTGGCGCAAAGCTTTTTTTTACGGCTAACGGCCAGGAAATAAACAGAATAGGCTTTCCCCTTCCCCGCGGGTATGGTAATGCAGTGCAAAGAAATGCATCCAAACGCTACAGCCGCGAAACATACCGATTCTTTAAGTCACACCTGAACACAGGCTTCGATATGCTCTTTCTTGTATACCCAGAAGCCTCCAATAATTCGTTCCACTCGCGGTGTAAAATTTTTAAGATACTATGTCAAAAGGCTGGTTTATTAAAGGAATAAGAGGCTTTTTTGTAAAAGCTTTATGTCTTTTGATACGCTTTTATCAAGTTTTTATCTCACCCCTATTTCCTGCATGCTGCAGGTTTACGCCTACGTGTTCTCAGTATTCATTAGAAGCGATTAAAAAGTATGGCCCCATAAAAGGGCTGTATCTTGCCGTAAAAAGGATACTCAGGTGCAATCCCTATAGCAAAGGTGGATATGATCCTGTTCCTTAGTGCGGCATCTTACGACAAGGAAAAGATTCATGGACAAAAATACCGTCTGGGCCTTAATTCTCTCTCTCTTAGTCATGGTGGGTGCATTTTTTGTAAACATAAAGTTTATAAAACCCCGCCAGGATGCGGCAAGGCAGCAACAGCAGATTGAACTGGCTCAAAAAGAAGCAGAACAGAAAAAGAAGGTGGAGGAAGCAAACAAACAGGTTTCTACCCTTCCATCAGAAAATCAGGAAGAGACAATCACTCCTGCATCAGAAACAGATCTTACCATTACAACGGACAAAGTAAAGGTTTTGTTCTCCCAGAAAGGTGGCGACATTGTAAGCTACCAGCTACTTGAGCACTTTGACAAGGATACCGGCAAAGGTGTCCAGATGGCGGACAACATTTCTGAATTCAACAGGGCCTTTGCTCTTTCGTTTGGAGATTCTTCTGGAGTTATGTTGAACGAGATGTTCAATGTAAAAAAGGAAGGGCCAAACGACATAGGTTTTTACAGAACCTATGACATAAAAGATTCCTCTGGAGTTTCCCACAAGTATCTTATTGGAAAGCACTATTCGTTTAAGGAAAATGATTATGTCTTTAAATTTGATGTTACGGTAAAGCCTCTTGACGGAACAAGGGAGCTTGATGTTAACGGAGCGGCATACACAATCCGCACTTCTCCGCAGATAGGCCCCCACTTTGACCGCAAGAAGAACCGCAACGAGGTAAGGGAAATTCTCGAATTCTACAATAACAAGCGTTTTAGCAAGGACATTCAGGGAAAGACCTATAACAGGCCTTTTGAATGGGCTGGTGTTGGTGGAAAATATTTTGCAATCCTTATAAAGCCCCAGAATGTGGAAAACATATCGTCCGTAGTAAAAACATCCGCTGCAGTGGAAAACGGTTACGGTAACTCTCAGATTTTCCTTACGCGCCTTCCCTTGAAAAATGGAATTTCTACAGATGAATTTTATGTTTACATTGGACCAAGAAGCGAAAATGAGCTTATAAAATACAATCTGGCGGATAAGAACAAGTGGGGCATCCTTAACGCAAAATTCAATCAGGCTCTTAAGACGACCGGTGTATTCTCCCTTGTTGAGATGCTTTTGAAATGGGCTCTGGAAAAAATCCACATCTTTATACACAACTGGGGACTTGCAATTATTGCCCTTACGGTAATACTTAAGATAATCCTTTTCCCGCTTAGCAAAAAGAGTGCGATGGGTACCCTTAAGATGCAGGAAATCCAGCCAAAGATGCAGGCTATACAGGCAAAATACAGGGACAATCCCCAGAAGCTTAACGAAGAAACGGCAAAACTCTACAAGGAATCAGGATACAATCCAGTAAGCGGATGTCTTCCTATGATTTTGCAGATGTTCATATTGTTTGCGCTTTACAATGTGTTCAACAACTACTTTGAATTCCGCGGTGCAAGCTTTATTAAGGGTTGGATAGACGATTTGTCTGAAGGCGAATACATTTGGTCTTGGAAAAGGGAAATTCCTTTGCTTTCTAGCTTCTCCCAGAACAAATTGAGGCTTTTGCCTATTATCTATACTTTGTCCCAGCTTGTTACCGGAAAAATCACCCAGTACGGCGGAGCAGGTACGGCTCAGAGCCAGTCACAGATGAAGTTTATGATGTACGGTATGCCAATTTTGTTCTTCTTTATATTGTATAATGTACCGAGCGGACTTTTGATTTACTGGATTGTAAGCAACGTCCTGCAGATGGTGCAGCAGCTTCTTATAAATAGCTACATGAAGAAAAAGCGTTTGGAATTGGTTACAGACAAACCTGTTCTGGATAAAAACACACTGAAATTCAAGGGCGGAAAGAAAAAGACCCGCTAAGGAGTACGAGATATGATTTACGAATATGAAGGAAAGAATGAAAAGGAAGCTATAGAAAAGGCTGCCCAGGAACTTGGACTTGAAAAGGATCAGTTTGACGTTGAGATTCTTGAGTCCCAGAAAAAGACTCTGTTCAAGAACGGATATGTAAAAATCCGCGTACACACTGTTGACTCACAGGAATATGTTCACCCTGAGTTTGACGGAAAGGTACCGAATGCCACTGCCCGCGCACAGAATCCCAATCTTGTGGCAAACCCAATGCCCCAGGACGAATTTGAACAGAAGCTCGTTGACTTTGTAACTGTAATGATTCAGAACATGGGCTACGAGGTTACGGTTGAGGTTATGTTCCGCGAGGAAAAGAAGATTGGAATTAAGCTTACAAGCGCCAGCTCTTCAATACTTATTGGCCGCAAGGGAAAGAACCTTGACGCAATGCAGCTTTTGGCAAACGTATACGCAGGCCACCTTGGAAAGGAAGACGTACGCGTAATCCTTGACAGCGAAAACTACAGAATCCGCCGCGAGGAAAGCCTTGTTCGCCTTGCCTATGTTACGGCAGACAAGGTTCGCCTTAACAGGACTTCAATGCTCTTGGAGCCGATGAATCCGTTTGAGCGCCGCTTGATCCACACAACTTTAAATGATATCCCGGATATTGAAACCAAAAGCGAGGGAGATGGTTTATATAAGCAGGTACGTGTTATTTACAAAGGCGTACGCTGATTTTATAAACAAAGGAGTTGTGCCATGAAATTTTGCCGTGCAACCGTTACTTTTATTCTGTCGCTTTTTTGCGCATCAGGACTTTTTGCTTACAACGCTTCCGATTTGGTTAGCGCAAGTACTTATGCAAAGCTTCAAAAAGATGGTGTGGTCCAGGTTTCCCATTACAAGGAAAAAGGTGCCAAACTGTCACTTGTACCCAATACGCCTGCCGCAAAGGAAGCCTACAAAATGTGGACTTCTGATGAAGAACCGGTGTTTTTAGGGGAACATCTGTACCTTATTCCAAAGTCAAAGCTGAATGCATCAAATCCTGAATCTGTAACCATTGACGCGGCATCCAAGATTGTACGCTCGGTAAGCAAGATGCAGGGTATGACTTATTACTCTCACCGCTCAAAGAAGGTAAAAACTTTGTATGAGTCGGCATACTGCATTAAGGGACCAAAAGACCGTACACGCGTAGCAGACAATACGGAAGGTAATGCAAACGGCAAGGTTTTGTATGCCATGCTTGATGACGCATCGTTTGGAAAGACAAATTACCGCATGGAATATACCCAGAATGCCCAGGAAGTTGCCCTTCATTTTATAAATGAGACGGGGCTTTCCGTTATGGGAATAAGTGCCGTGTCCAAGAACAACATGCACATAAAGCTGGTTATTACTGACTGTGGAGACAGCGTTATGGTTTACATGGCTGTTATGGCTAAGTTCCCGGGAATCAAGATGCTGGAGCAGACTATGAACGAGTCTTTTATTGCCCGCCTTGATTCAATCTACACTTGGTTCTGCAAGCAGTTTTAGGGTACAGGTCTAGAAAAACGTTGGTTTGAGAGGTAGAAAATGAAAAGAATGTTTTCAATAAAAAAATTTGTGAGCGCAATGCTTTTTAGCTGTGTGCTTTTGTCTGTTGGAGGATGTAAACCCATGGAAAAGTCTGTTAAGGCTATTGAAGGAAAAGAAGGTATTTTTGCGGTAATCAGCACTGCAAAAGGTGACATTGTGCTTGAGCTTTTTTACAAGCAGACCCCGCTTACTGTAACAAACTTTGTTGGTCTTGCGGAAGGCACACTTTCTGCAGCAAACGGAAAGCCTTTTTATGACGGCTTGAAATTCCACCGTGTGATTAGCCGTGCTAACGGAGACAGCCAGGACTTTATGATTCAGGGTGGAGACCCACGCGGAAACGGTACAGGCGGCCCCGGCTACAAGTTCTCTGATGAATTTGTTGATTCACTTAAGTTTACGGAACCTGGACTCTTGGCAATGGCAAATTCCGGCCCTGCAACAAACGGAAGCCAGTTCTTTGTTACTATTGTACCGACTGAATGGCTTAACGGACACCATACAATCTTTGGAAAGGTTGTGGATGCGGAAAGCCTTAAGGTTGTGAACAAGATTAAGCAGAACGACGTTATGACAAGCGTAAGAATCTACCGCCAGGGTGCAGAAGCAGAAAAGTTTACTGCTACACAGGCTGATTTTGACCGCCTTGAAGTTCAGGCAAAGAAAAATGCCCTTGCTGCCAAGGAAAAGGCAAATGCGGCAAAGATAGCGGCTGTAGAAAAGGCCTTCCCTGGATTCAACAAGGATGAAAACGGCATCTATTGGAAGACAACAAAAGCCGGTTCCGGTGAAAAATGCGGAAGGGGTAAATCTGTAACCACAGAATATAAGGGATACCTTGTAGACGGAACCCTGTTTGACGGTTCAGAAAAGTTTGTTCCGGGTTCACATGAGGCTCTTAACTTTACGACTGCCGGCGGACAGATGATTCCAGGATTTGATGTTATGGTTCAGGATATGAAGAAAGGCGAAGTTCGTACAATCGTAATTCCTTCCGACATGGCATACGGCGACCGCGGTATTCCCCAGGCTGGAATTGAAGGCGGTGCTTACATAGCATTCGACATTGAGCTTGTGGAAGTAAGATAGTCTTAGCAGGCTACAGCATAGCAACCTACGCCCGATTGTAGGGGCGGGTTGCCTGCAACCCGTTGCCGCAGGCAATGGAGCGGGGAGGGACCCGCGGAACCCCGGAAAGCGGGGAATACAGATAAAGCTGACCGGCCACGTAGTGCCGGGCACAGTAAAAGTTGGCATGCCGTCCAAGATAAAAAAAAGTCAAAACATAAGATTACTCACCTTTTTTGCATCACTTTGCCTATACCTTTCTGCCATTGAATACGCAATTCCAAAACCCCTACCCTTTTTGCGGCTAGGACTTGCAAACCTTCCAATTTTGCTTGGGCTTGAAGTTTTTCCCGTTGCCACAGTTTTATTGCTTACGCTTTTGAAAATTCTTTTGCAGGCATTTATAAGCGGTACATTTTTTAGCTACGTTTTTGTTTTTAGCCTTGCGGGTACACTTGCGTCGAGTTTGGCCATGATTTTTGTGTATAAAATCTGTACCCTTCCAGCTAGAATGTATGGAAAGTCCTTTGGAATTGTTTCCTTTGCCGGAATTTCCGCTGCCGGGGCCTTTGCAAACAACCTAGCCCAGATTGCCTGTGCCCGCTACCTTTTGTTTGGGGAAAATACAAAATACATTGCACCCCTTCTGCTGGTCTTTGGGCTGGTAACTGGGATTCTTCTGGGGCTTTTTTGCAACGCATTTGCTTCTAATTCGCAGTGGTATAAAAATTGCTGCCTTGTCTGTGGAAAAAGTGTTTTTGCTAGCGGGGAAAGCTTGGAGGAAAACAAAAAGTTGCACAGTTTTTCCACAGGGGAGACTGCGGAGAACTCTGCCTGTGGAAAAAAAGAGGCCTTTGTTCTTTTTAAATTTGCCTTTTGCATGCTTAGCTTTGCCTTTTTTATTCAGATAAAGAATCTGTACCTTCTTTGGGGTACAGTTTTATTTTTCTTTGTGCTTGATGAAATTATAAAGAAAGGAAGGGTTAAACTGTTACCTTCCATTATAATTGTGCTGTCTGTCACCTTTTTTGCCCTGCTGACACCGGTTGGTAAAGTTTTGTTCAGGATTGGCAGCTGGAAAATTACACAGACATCCCTGGAAATGGGCCTGCACAGGAGCGGATTTCTTATTGGCATGGTTTTTATTTCGCAGTGCGCGGTGGATAAGAATTTGAGGCTGCCGGGAAAAGCTGGAGCTTTTGTGGCGGGAGTGTTCTACTATTTTGACCTGCTTGTTAGCGAGAAGATAAAATTCAGCAGGAAAAACCTTGTAAAATCCATAGACGAAAGGCTTCTTAAAATTTGCACTGGTGGTGTTGAATGAATTTTTATCCAGAAGAAATAAAATCGCTTCCAATATATTCCCATCTTGATGAACTTTGCGGAGTGCTTAAAAAGTCCCAGTCGCATTTTATGGTGCTAACAGCCCAGACTGGTGCCGGAAAGTCTACAGCAGTTCCCCTTGCTTTGCTAAAGAATTTTGCCGGCGGAATTTTGATGCTGGAATCGCGTCGTCTTGCCGTTTTGAACATTGCAAACCGCGTGTCTTCTTTGCTTGGAGAGGAAGCAGGAAAAACATGCGGTTACGTGATGCGCATGGAAAAACGTATTTCTGATGCAACAAGGTTTACCGTTCTTACGGAGGCTGTGCTTACCAGACGTTTGCAAAAAGACCCCGCCCTGGAAGGAATATCTGTTGTTGTAATAGATGAGTTTCATGAGCGGTCTGTTCATGCGGATTTGGCTCTTGCCTTTTTAAAAGAAGCCATGATGCTGCGCGATGATTTGTATGTTGTGGTCATGTCTGCTACAATAGAAACCAAGCGTTTAAGCGAATATTTGGGTACAGATTCAGCTACAGGAAATGGAATGGGGACACTTGTACCCTGCCCTGTTTTTTCTGTTGAAGGACGCACTTTTTCTGTTCAGATTGAATATGATGAAAAATCTTCTGTTTCTCAGGCTGTATTTAATGAGCTTTACAAAAAGCCTGATGATTTGGGGGGGAACAGGGGTGCAATTCTTGTTTTTTTGCCGGGATTAAGGGAAATTCGCCAGGTAAAGGAAGAACTGGAGCTTGGCGGAGCTTTGGATTATGCGGATATTTTTGTTTTGCATAGTTCTGTACCCTTTGCAGAGCAGAAAAAGGTGCTATCTGTACCCAAATCTGTACCCAAAAGCAGTGACAGGCGGCGGGTGATATTAAGTTCCGCAATAGCCGAAACCTCTGTTACCGTTCCTGATGTTACCGTAGTCATAGACAGTGGCTACATGCGCTTTTCTTCTTTTAACAGGACTGCCGGAATGCCTGCCTTGGTAACGCAAAGGGAAAGCCTTTTTAATGCAGCTCAGCGTACAGGCCGGGCGGGTCGTGTTCAAGAGGGAAGATGCGTGCGGCTTTGGAACAAGGATGATGTGCTTGCCCTTTCCAACCCCCCGGAAATTCTTCGTACAGACCTGACTTCTCTTGTACTTGAGTGCGCAGAATGGGGTGCTTTGCTGCCGGAAAGCCTTTCTTGGTTGGATGAGCCTCCAATAAATTCTTGGCAAACAGCAAAATCCTTGCTAAAAGACTTGAATTGTCTAGATGAGAATTCCATAACGCCTCTTGGCAAAGTGGCACTTCTGATGGGCTGCCATCCTCGTCTTGCCTGTGTTGCCCTAAGCGGTGCTATCTTTGGTAACATTGAGTTATCCACAGATCTTGCCTCAAAATACGACAAGTCTGTAAGTGGCAATCCAGAACTTGCCAAGAAATCAGCCTTGGAGCTCAAAAAAAGGGTACAGAAATGCAGGGAAATCTACAACTTTTCATCTTGTTTTCCACAGAAATTTTCAGGTTTTTCCACAAGTTGTGCACTTCTCTGTGGATTTCCAGACAGAATTGCCCTGCTAGAAGATGACGCTACAGGTTTGTATCATTTTCCTTCGGGAAGGATGGCCCTGCTGCCAAAAGAAACCCTCAGGCCCTACCCCAAGTTCATAATTGCGCCAGAAGCAGATGCCGGGGAAAAAACAGGCAGAATATATTCATTTGAAGCCCTGCCGGAAAAAATAGCGGAGGAATATCTTGCGGCCAAGGCAAAGGTTTATACCCTTGTCGAATTTGAAAAGGGCGGTCAAAGGCTACGCAAAAGAGAATACACTTCATACGGAAAAATTGTCCTAAAAGAAAGGGATCTGAACCTTGAGCCTGGCGATTACACAGAAGCCGTAATAAATCAGGTTAAAAAAGAAGGAATTGAATGTCTCCCAGTTGGTAAGTCGGCAAAAAATCTTCTTTTACGGGTACAGTTTTACCTTGAAAACTTAAAGGACTCTGATAAATCTGCATCAGATGGTGACAGTTTGCACCAAAAATTCAACTCGCTGTCGGAAAATGCGGATGAATGGCTTAGACCTTTTTTGGGTGGAGTGGAAAAGTCTGTGCCTGAGCAGAAGGTTTACGATGCCCTTTACTGGTACTTGGACGGAGACAAGGTGAATGCCTCTGTTCCGCAGGAAATTAGGCTTGCCAATGGAAAGCGGCTAAAGATTCAGTACGAGGCTCAAAACGGAAAAATTATACCGCTTGCAGAAATCATTATCCAGCAGATTTTTGGCTGCTTTGAAACTCCCCGCGTGATGGGGCTGCCCGTGCTTTTGAAGCTGCTCTCCCCTGCCCGCCGGCCACTGCAAATTACCAGTGACCTTGCGAACTTTTGGAAGGAGACCTGGCCTCAGATTTGTTCAGAGATGAAGGGACGCTATCCAAAGCACAACTGGGATTACCGAGTTGCAAGTGATTGAGTTTTTTCTTATTTTTTGGACGGTATGCCCTTTTTATCTTTTATTTGAATTAAAGAACTGCCAGCCTTGTATGCAATCCCCGCTTTTCGGGGTTCCGGCTTTCGCCTCCATTGCTTCGCAACGGCTACGCCGCCCCTACAATCGGGCGTAGGTTGCTTGTGCTTTTTTCCCAACTAAGCAAGAATAAAAAATTTAAAATGAATTTGGAAACATTTTGTTGAAACCTGTAAAAACATTTGTTATAATTTAGTATATATTTTAAAAGGGAAACCAAAAGAGGCACGTATGAAAAAGAGTTTGAAAGCTGTGATTTCTTGCGGAGTGGCAATTACGACAATTCTGTCGTCTTGCGCAACAACAGACAAAGGTTCGGAGGAGTCTAAACCCCAAACTCCTGGAAAAAGAATCATACGCACTGTAACTACAGAACAGAAAGTGACCAAAGTCCAAAAAGATGGTCAAAAAGATAATAAGACTGCAACTGCAAAAGCTGGTGCATCAAAGAATACGGTAACTGCAAAAACCAATAAACAGACCGCAACTACAACAACTTCTACAGGAAAGAATGTTAAAAAGAATTCTTCCACTGTTTCAAAGCCGTCTACAGATCAGCCAACCGCTGCCGAAATAGCCGCAAAGAGACAGGCCGCAGAAGCTATTGCCGCTCAGAAGAAAGCTGAACAGGAAGCAGCAGAAAAGCAGAAGGCCATTCAGGAAGCTGCCGCCAAGCGTAAGGCTGCCCAGGCAGAAGCAGAAAAGAAGCGCGCAGAAGAAGTAGCTGCCGCAAGAAAGAAGGCTGCCGAAGAAAAAGCTGCCCAGCAGAAAGCTGCAGAAGAAGCCGCTGCAAAGCGCAGGGCAGAACAGCAGGCCGCTCAGGAAGAAGCTGCCAAGAAACGCGCAGAACAGCAAGCCGCTGCTAAGAAGGCCGCAGAAGAAAGAGCCGCAAAGCAGAAAGCTGCCCAGGAAGAAGCCGCAAAGAAGCGCGCAGAACAGCAAGCCGCTGCTAAAAAAGCTGCCGAAGAAAGAGCCGCAAAGCAAAAGGCCGCCCAGGAAGAAGCTGCCAAGAAACGTGCAGAACAGCAGGCTGCCGCAAAGAAAGCCGCCGAAGAAAAAACTGCCCAGCAGAAGGCTGCACAGGAAGCTGCAAAGAAACAGGCTTCAAACCAGAACCAGAAGGTTGCGTCAAACACTGCTACTCCGTCTAAAAAGACAACAACTACCACTACAACCACAAACACAAAGACTACAACTAATACTTCAAAGCAGAATACAACAAGCACTACAAAGACACCTTCTACAGCAAATAGCGTAACTTCTTCCAATACTAAGACCACAAGCAATACTTCTACAGCAAATAACACTGCTGCCAAGAAGGCTGCAGAAGAAAAAGCCGCTCAGCAGAAGGCCGCACAGGAAGCTGCTGCCAAAAAGAAGGCAGAAGAACAGGCTGCCGCAAAGAAAGCCGCGGAAGAAAAAGCTGCCCAGCAAAAGGCTGCACAAGAAGAAGCCGCAAAGAAACGTGCTGAACAGCAAGCCGCCGCAAAGAAAGCTGCCGAAGAAAGAGCTGCAAAACAGAAGGCTGCCCAGGAAGAAGCCGCAAAGAAGCGCGCAGAACAGCAGGCCGCTGCAAAGAAAGCTGCGGAAGAAAAAGCCGCCCAGCAGAAAGCCGCTCAGGAAGCTGCAAAGAAACAGGCCGAACAGAAGGCTGCACAAGAAGCTGCTGCTAAAAAGAAAGCAGAACAGCAAGCTGCCGCTAAAAAAGCCGCTGACGAAAGAGCTGCAAAACAAAAGGCTGCCCAGGAAGAAGCCGCCAAGAAGCGTGCCGAACAGCAGGCCGCCGCTAAAAAAGCTGCCGAAGAAAGAGCCGCAAAACAGAAGGCTGCCCAGGAAGAAGCTGCTAAGAAACGTGCAGAACAGCAGGCCACTGCCAAGAAAGCCGCAGAAGAAAAAGCCGCTCAGCAAAAAGCTGCCCAGGAAGCCGCCAAGAAACAGGCTGAACAAAAGGCCAGCGACCAGAAGATTGCCGCAAACACAAATAAGAATAACGCTGCACCTTCTACAAAGACAACAACGACCACTACAACAACAACTACTTCTAAGACAAATACAGGCTCAACAAGTGGCAAACAGGCCCAGTCTGATGCACAAAAGAAAGCAACTGTTCTTGACAACCTTGAAAAGTATTCAGAGGAATGGACATCTGATTACGAAGGCAGCAAGTACGGTTATTTCTATACGTCACCAGAATATGGCCAGTTCAACATGATTGAAGGCGAGTTTACCAAGAAGTCTGGTTACGCAAAGTCTGCTTACGGTTTTGTCTTTGGTTATTCAGATTTGGCAAACGGCTACCTTAAGGATTACATCCGCTTTGAAATCAATACCGACGGTGAATATGCCCTTTACACATGGGACGGAAAGAACTACAAAGATTTGGTTCAGCCAAACAACAAGGGTACGGCCTATTTCTATTCCCACCCGGCAATCAAGTCTGGTTACAACACCCAGAACAAGCTAAAGCTCGTTGCAGACGATGAAACTCAGACTTGGAGCGTATATCTTAACGGTGAACTGATAAAAGACAATATTCCTTACCTTAAGAACGGAACTCATGGTGTAATGGGCTTCTTTAGTGTAGGCCAGGAAGAGCAGGAAAACATGCCGGCTGTTCCAGTCGTGGTTTCTTACCGCATTACAGACGCAGTTCTCTATAATGACGGTTCAGAGGAATACTAGTGAATGAAGCACAGTGGGAGGCATTCCAGGCCTTCCGCAATTCATACAAAGAATTATGCGACCAATGGAATACGGCTTTTGCAGAGGAATTAAAGCCTTTGCAAAAGTCTGCTTCCGTAAAGGATACCCCAGAATACCCCATAGAAACACCGGTCGTTTACAACACAGCCTATGACTCTTTTACAAAAGACGATGAAATTACCCTGCTTGTCATAGGTGACAATCCCGGCAAAGAAGAACAGCTTTCCAAAAACCGCAAGTATCTTGTTGGCCAAAGCGGACGCATAGCAGAAGGATTTTTCCGCCGCCACCCTGAATTCCATACGGATTTTAGGAAAAACGTCATCATAATGAACAAAACACCGGTTCATACGGCAAAGACAAGCCACTTAAAGTACCTAAAAAAGAATGGGTCTGAGCAAATAAAAAATCTTATTCAGGAAAGCCAGATTCTTATGGCAAAAAAAGCCGCCCAGCTGCATCAGGCTTTGCTAAAAAACTGTATGGGTCAAACTGTACCCCAATTATGGCTTGTTGGCTATGCTGAACTCAAGAAAAACGGAATCTTTGCCTCCTACCGCGATGAATTAAAAAAAGCCTACACTTTGCCAGACGGAAAAGAAGATACTGCTTGGAAGAAGGTATTTGTCTACCAGCACTTTTCCATGAACCGCTTCTTGGTTGACTTAAATGACTTCCAGAAAAAAAACATGGGTACAGATTTACCCAAAGCTTTGGAAGCACTTGGCCACCTTCATCGCGATGAAATCTTTTCCTTAGCCTCTAAATGATTTTTTCTAACTGTATTCTAACTGCAAAGTAAATAAAACGGAGAGTAAAATGAAAAAAATAAACTTTGAGACAATCAAAAAAATTGACTATATACTGGTTTTTCTTGCAGGAATTATTGCTGCAATTTTTTTATTGGTCTTTCTCGTTTCGGAAATCGTAGATTCAATTCCACGCCGCCATAACCCGCCTAACATTCAGATTATAGACAAGGATGATCCTGCGGCAAAAGACGTTGAATTTGAGGAATTAGTTGATTTTTATGAGAAGCTAAAAGATGTATATGTATTTTCTGTAAAAACAAGGGCAATAAAAGCTGACGAACTTGAAAGTGACGAAAGTATGTTGAAGGGAGCCTTTGCAAATTCACTCCAGTATTCAGCCAATGATGACGGGCTAATAAATTTTATCTTCGTAAAGGATGGCAAAGAGAGCAAACTATTTTCCTTCAAGGGCTATATATACAAATCCTGTTTAGCAACAAAAGATAAATGTGACTTTAACATTTATGCAGTTATAAAAGAAGATTCTGACAGTGACAAAAAATTGACCAGTAAAGACAGGATAAGCCTCTATGTTTCGGATTATGACGGAACAAAGCTTGAAGAAGTTTCTCCTGAAATTTATAACTTTTGTTTTGTGGAAAAAAACATGTTTATCTTTACCGAACGCCAGGATAATATTCTTTCATTCTATGAATATGACGGAAATTCCAGGACAAAGAAATTCATAAAAAAGATAGAGCAAAAAGAAGGCGAGAAAAGCATAGAAATGACCAAGTATGCCCCAATTTTAATTCGTCCTGATTATGAGCTTTAAGGAGAATAAAATGAAAAAACTTTTTACGCTGCTATCAATATTGATAATGTTCGCCGCATCTTCTTTTGCAAAGAGGTTGCCGCCGCCGGAAGTTGCAACGCTAACAAAAGGAAATCTTGTTTACCGAAGCGCTGTAAATGTATCTGATAATGGTAAATGGTTTTTTGGCATTGTTGTAATTGAATCAGCTGAGGAGCCAAAAAATTCTCGCTCTGTTCCCATTTATGCCATAGAAATGGATAAATATCTTGAAAAAGATGTTCAGTGGAAATTTATCAAAAGCATGGAATTCAGGGATGAAAATACAATCACAATCATAAATGAAAGAAATCATACGTTTGAATTGAACATAAATACGTTGGAAGTAAAATGTGTAAACGTAAAAAACAATGTCTTTAGGTGTAATTTTCGCGCTAAAGAAAGATATAAGTGCATCTCTGGAGATATAAATAAAATATTTAAAATGGTTATCAATACAGAAAATTCTAAGGCTGAATCAAAATGACAAAAGTTATTAGAAGAAAAGTCACGCCTGTTTTATTGGGAATTGTAATACTGGCATTGATTGTATTTGCAATATTCGGAAAGGAAATCTTTTTTGTTGAACATAGTAATTTGGACATATCAAATGGGGAAATTAAATTTAAGAAAGTACAGGAACTTGAACCCCGCGTCGTGTTTTTTTACTTGTTCATTCTTATTTTTACTATTGTCACTTTTTTCAGAGCTATTTTTTGGAAGCTTGAATATGACGACGCAAGCTTTTCTGTAAAAACCGAAGCTATTCAAAAGCTTGAATACAAAAAAATTGTAAGCATAGTTCATTATAAAGCTCGAGGATACAGGCATAGCATTGATGAATTCATAATAAGCTATATGGAAATGTCTGAATTTGGTTATGAAGAAGAAGTTCAGAGGGCTATAATAAAGTATTATACTCATAATGGCGAAATGAAGGAATTCTTTAGCTTTGTAAAAGAAAAAAATCCTAACATAGATTTTCATTCGGAAAAAGCCGGCTGCAATGGTGTTGAAACAAGCAAATTTGATTACTTTGTATAAAATAAATTTTATAAGGAAAACAAAAATGAATAGACTTATTTTTCCATTACTTTTACTTCTTGTTTTTATTTTGGTCACTTATATTATTTACCGACTGATTGAAAGAGAAATGGAAATACGAAGAAAAGCAGCTGAAGACAGGGCAAAGGAATTATCTACAACAGAAGGAATTGAAGCAATTTATAAAAATGACCGCGAGTTTAGGCGGAGAATGAACAAAAGAGATTTATTCATACTTGCAGGTCTTTTTGCTTTTTTTGTACTTTGCTTTATAATTCTTCTAATTATACGCTTGTTGAGCAAATGATATTGATTTTTTGTATTTTGGTTGACAAGTGCCAAAAACTGGATTACGGTATATAATATTAACCTACAACAGAGGAGATTCAATATGAGAAAAACAGTAAAGGTTTTGGTTACAGTATTCATGCTTGGGCTTGTTGCATCGCTTACTTCTTGTATGGAGTTTGCAGAAGCAATGGTTGGCTCAATGTCCCAGACTGCTTATCTTTTTGATGTTACTTATACTGCAAAAACATCAAGCGGAAAAAAGGTTGAGCTTAAATTTAACAACTCAAATCTTGCAGGCCGCTATAAGCTCAATGTCTGGATTGACGGAAAGGCTGTAGACAACGATGGATACACATGGAGCTTGTCCAATGAAAATATGAACGGTGCTGACAATGTTAATATATACGAGGTTACCGATGTTAACCATACTGTACAGATTTCAAAGCTGAAGCCTAATGAGGTTGCAGGAAATAGTTTGACTGTAGAAGAAACCTTTAAGATTGGCTCAGAAACAATTTCAAAAGGCACAGTCTTTAATAGATAGTTTTTACTTTTTACAAACTACGCCTACCCCGGTTGTATGGTGGGCGTAGCTAAACTGTAGGAAATGATTAGAAAAATTTCTATTAGGGCATTTTTGCTTTTGGCAATGCTCTTTTTTTTTGACAATCCCCTAAAATGCCAGTCAGCACACAAAGAAGGTTTTGAGCCTTTCCTTAATCTTGGCATTTTTGCCATGAGCGTTAACGGTGAGCAGCTTGCGCAAAATAGTGACTACGACAGGTATTCAAGCAATCAAGTTTTAAGGCAAATTCCTCTGTTTATTGTTCCTGTTCCTTTTTTGACAGGCGGATGCAAACATACGCTTTCCAAAGGAATTGTTTCTTTTAGGAATTCGGCAGATATGTCGCTTTCTTTTGCGGGAATTGGTGCAAGCTATACTTCTTCCGTAAGCATTACACCGCTTTTTTCTGTTTTTGCAAAGGCCAGCATAGGCACGGCCTGGAACTATGGAACTTGGGTTGACCTTATTGGAATTTACAATCCGGCAGAAAGTGAATACGACCCGCTTACTTCTTTTTCTGAATTTTTTTACGGAATGGCTTTTGGTGCCAGGGCAATGGCTCCTTTGCCAAAGCATAACATAATTCAGCTTTCGTTTAACACGGATTACATTGCCTTTTCTGGCGCAGAAGACGGTGAACCTTGGGTGTGCGGAATTGAGCGTGATTGCGTGAACGGTTGGCGCTACGAAGCTTCTGCAATGCTTGCCCATACCTTTGAAGGTTCAAAGCTAAAGATGGTGGGCCTTTCTTCTTCCATAAGCGGAAGGTACAGCGAAGATGATTTTGACCATGTTTATCAGCCCTATAATCCTGCTTTTAAGACTTATTCACTTAGCGCAATGTCGCAGTTCACTTTTACGGAAAAACAGTCGCTTCTTCTTATGTTGAATGCCAGCCGCAAGAGGAAATTTGAGCGCGATGCAGATGAATATGAAGCCGAAGAAACGCTGATGCAAAAATATGTTGGTGCAAAGTGGGGCTTTGACGGTATTATGATTATGTGGAATATTAATTTGCTTTAGTATTATTTTTCTTTTACAAGGGCAATCATGGATTTTGCTGTTTCCAAAAAATCTGCTTCCGTTGAGTCGGGGAATTCTTTGTAAAGGTAATCCAGCTTGGCTTCCAGGTCTTTGAAGCTTGCAGATGGCACTTCTGATGAAAATATTATTTCGCAATAGCCTTTTTCGCGTTCTTGCTTTGCTATTCTGTTAAAGATTTGGCGCGCGCATTTTACAAAAGGAATTTTGCTTATTTTGGTGAACTGCTCTTTTGTTAGGATAGGAAGCTTTAGGTTAAGTGTTGGCAAAAGGTTTTTCGTTTCCAATGTAAAAGTCTTCTTTAAAAATTCTGCTGATGCAATTTGGTAAAGCAGCTTGGGAAGGCTTGTTCCAAGGCTTATGGCGTAGGTTTCGCTCATGCCGGAAAGGCGGGGGTTTATTTCTATAATACGCCAGCCCTCTTTTGTAAAGACAAGGTCTACCTGTGCAATTCCGCGCAGTTGCATTTTTTCTGCAAGGGACAAAAGCATTTTGTTCAATTCGTTAAGGCGGAAAGATGGAGATGTTACCGGCCCCAATTTGATGCACTGTTTTGGGCTTGTGATTCCGTATTTGTTTACGCTGAACATGAATGGCGGCATTACAATGTAATTTCCGGGAAAGCCATAAATTTCCGTTCCAAACTGGATGCCCTGCATGAATTCTTCTACGATTCTGTCTGTGGATGAACGCCCAGAGTTCAGATAGGCAAGGGCTTGCTTGTAGCTTACCGCAACTTCCATTGAATAAGAGCTAAGCCCAACTGTATCTTTTATGATGACAGGAAAATTCATTTTTCTTATCTTGGAAAGGCTGTAGTTTTTGTAGACGTTGCTTTTTATTTCCTTGTGGGGACGTTCGCACCAATATTCCAAGTGGTTTATGTAAACGGCTTTGGGAACAAAAAATCCGTTTTGTTCAAGAAAAAGATGTGTCCGTACCTTATCAAAACAGATGAATGTTGATTCTGCCGGGTGGCAAAAGGTTTTTATGCCTTCTTCTTCAAGTTTTTCTGCAATCATTGCGTCGCTGACGGGGAGCCAGTCAAAGGGGGTAATCCAGAAGCTTGCGGCTATGCAGATGTCTGGCTTAAAGGCTAACACATGCTCTGCAAATTCTTCCGGGCTTGTTTGCGCAAGAATTTTTTGGCAAAGGTTGGGACAAAGGCTTTGTTCAATTCCAATGTAGTCTGGCTTTGTGTCTACAAGAAAAGGGGAGGGCAGCTGCGTTACGATAAAAAAATTGTGCTCTGGATGAAGGGAGGCAAGCTCTATCCATTCTTCTGCCATTTGCGGAGAGCGCAGGCGTTCTATGTTTTGGGAGTCGTATTCATTTGAAGAAGATGCGTAGAATAATACGTTCACTTTAGAACCTGACTCCTGCCTGGATTGTGGGATAGATTTTTACGGGTATTCCCAAGCTTAGTCCGGGAATGGTATTTCTTTTGATGCTGTTTTCAAAGGCACCATCGTTAAAATTTTCTATATTGAATTCAAAAACACCTGAAAGGAAAAGCTGCTTGTTGCTTCGGGGGCGGAAGATTGTGCTAAAGCGCAGGGCTGGCACAAGATTCAGGTTTCTGGTCGAATCTTCCGGTGAAAGGACATATACAAATTTTGTAAAGATTTCTGCGTCACAATAAAAGCGCGAGTATATTTTCTTTTGTGAACCAAAGCCTGTCCAGAGTACAAGGTAGTCTCCAAAGCGGTGGATGTTAAAGTCGCTAAGGAAGGTTCCAAAGATTTGTTGGGTTCCGATTCTTGCGCCAAGGGTTATGCGGTTGTCTAAGTCCCAAGAAATTTCCGGGTGGAAAGAAAATTTTTTGTCCGGACGTAAGCCGTATTTTTCCTGGGAATCGTATGCTTCTTGGGATGTAAACTCTTTTGCCACGAGAGGGAAATCCTTAGGCATGTCTTTTTCTCTTGAAAATTCGTAGAGATTGTTTTCCCTTGTGTAGAATTCCCTTTTTTTGCTGCAACCCAAATAAATGCCATCCGGGGAATATTCTTCAACTTCAACATAGAACGAAGACTTTAAAAGGCTGTCTGAGCTGACAAGAATTTTATAGTTTGCGTTTTTTGGAAAACCAATAAAACTTGTGTTTATGGATTTTGAAAATGCAATTATAGGAAACTTTATAGAAGAAAAAATCACTTTTGAATTTTCAATCTTTAGTACAACCTCGTCTTTTTCGTTCAGTACTGAACAGTTTACATGGCCCTGAAGCCTTACAAGCTCGCAGTTCATCTTGGAGTAAACTTCTTCTTCGTCAAGGGCAAGGAGCCAGCAAAGGTATGTTTCCATGGTGTGCATGTGTATGCTAGACAAGAGGGCCTTTTTTTCCAGCTTGTCATCTGATTTGATTATTTTATCCATAGTGGACAAAACGTTTGCAACCTTATCCTTAGGAGTTTTTCCTGAAAAGACCTGGTATTTTATAAACCTTTCGGCAGAATTGTGGGGGTGCAAAAAGCCATCGTAGAATTTATCCATTTCCGGGTAAGCGGAAGTGAGGAATTTTGTAATCAGTATGGGAATGAAGGGGCCTGTTTTAAAAGGCGAATAGTCTTCCCCGTAGAATTTGTGGAAATAAGAATTCATCTTGGGAAGATATTCTTTTCTATAAATTTCATAATTTGTGTTCCAGGCGTTTGCAAGGGTAAGGATGTTGCCGTATTTTTGAAAGGTCCAGAGTCTTCTGTTGGGCGGCATGGTTGGAACTACGTCTTCTGCGTTTACAATGTTCCAGATGAATTTGTACTGGCTTAAGTTGTCAACTTTTTTTGGGGTAACGTTTGGGGCTGCAAAGGTGTATGCATAGATGTTTTCTGCCAAGAATTTTTTGCTGTCTGCAAGATAAACAGAACAAAGGTTTGCTACGGAGGCACCGCGGCTGTGTCCTGTTATTAGGATGAATGAATTTTTTGTGTTGATATTGTGCTTTTTTATGTATTCATCTAGGTATAAAAGGATTTGTTTTGTTGCAATGGAAAAGCCTTCGTGACTTTCCTGTGATTCCTTGTGGGAATTGTTTATGTTCAGGTTGGAAATCCATTCTTCCGGGCCAAGGGGAGTTCCACGTATTATAAGGAAAACAAGTGTCTTTGGCCCTTGTGCGCTGCTGATAGTTTTTGACGCTATGCTGAATGCGCATTGGTTAATTCCGTATTCTGCGTCATTGTAGTCAACATTGTATTTTAGGAAAATGTCGCTGTCCTGCACGCCCAATGTTTTGTATGTTCTGTAAAGGGGATTGTCTTTTTTTTCAAGGACGTCAACATAGGCATTGTCGGAAAAAACGGCCGCCATTCTGGCAATGGAGTGGTTGTAGAAGAATGCGCTCTTTTTGCCAAAAGCTCCTTCGTCCCAGTCCAGGGAAATGTCTGCTGTATACGGCACAAGACCGGGAATTCCTGTTACAGGCAGGGAGACAGTCTTTGCAAAAGAAGTTTTTGCTGATGAGAGTAAGATAAAGAATGACAGGCAGGCGGAAAAATACTTTTTATTCATTTTTGAATTTCATGGCTTTTCATTATTGAATAAAATTCCGGGTATTCCTTTTCCATAAAAATTGGTTTGCCGTTGGTGTGCATAAAACAGTGGGCGCTTGTTCCTATTGCGCATAGTTCTCCAGTTGCGGCGTTGCGCATTTCGTATTCAATCCAAAGCTTAAGCCCCTTGAATTCTTTTACTTTTACCGCAATTTGTATTTTATCGCTGAAGGTGGTGCTTTTTTTGTACTGGCAGTTTACTTCAAGGACTGGCGAAACAATTCCCATTGCTTCCATCTTTTCAAAGCCCCAGCCAATTTGCTCTAGAAAATCCACGCGGGCTTCTTCCATCCATCTGATGTAGTTTGAGTGATGGCTGATTGCCATTTTGTCTGTTTCGTAGTAATGCACGGTGTGCATGTAGTTCTTTATTTCCATGACTTTTTTCCTGCGGTGATTATAGCAGATTTTGGCGGTTATGTTAAGGGAAGGGGGAAAGCTTAAGCGATGGACAAAAGGTATTCTTTTTTGTATAATCGGGCAAAATAAAAATAGACAGGGGGAAGCTATGGGCGATGACAGTAATTCCGGCTCGCATAGAAACGGAGAGTCTGGGGCGCACGGCATGGCTTTTTCCGCAATCTTTCCGCTTTAATGCAAGCCACTTTTACAGTTCTCATTTCTCATACAAAATGGAATGACAGAGTTCAATGTAAAAATCGAGGAGATGGTTCAGCGTCTTCTTGAAGAAAAAAAGTATTCAACTATAAAGGATATTGTTTCCACAATGGCGGCGGGCGATCTTGCGGCTCTTTTTGAGCGCGTGGACGAAAAGCAGATTCCGCTTTTGTTCCGCCTGATTGCAAAGGACAAGGCTGCTGACGTTTTTGTGGAGATGGACAGCGACTTCCAGGAGATGCTGATCCGGGGCTTTTCCGATTCAGAACTTAAGGATATTGTTAACGACCTGTATGCCAACGATGCGGCAGACTTGGTTGACGAGATGCCTGCTATTGTTGTTGACAGAATACTCAAGCAGGTTTCCCCCGAAATGCGCAACGAGATAAACCAACTTTTGCAGTACCCAGAGAATTCTGCCGGTTCAATTATGTCTACGGAATATGTTTCGCTAAGGCTAGGCTCTACTGTGGGTGAGGCAATTGCGCAAATTCGAAAGACTGGTTTTGACAACAAGTCCTTTTACACTTGCTATGTTACGCAGAACAAGAAACTCTTGGGCCGGCTTTCCGTAAAGGATTTGCTTTTGGCCAAGGATGATTCCATAAAGATAGACAGTCTTATGAAGGACAACGTAATTACGGTGAGGACGCACGAGGACAAGGAGCAGGTGGCAAAGCTTCTTTCCAAATATAACTTCTATGCGCTGCCTGTTGTTGACGGGGAAGGGCGCATGGTTGGAATTATTTCCTTTGATGACGCTCTTGAAGTTATGGAAGACGAGGCAACTGAAGACATTGAAATAATGGGTGGTATGTCTCCGTCGGAAAAGACCTACCTTCGCTCAACGCCGCTCGATCTCTTCCGCCACAGGATTGTTTGGCTTATGCTGCTTATGGTGAGCGCAACTTTTACTGGTATGATTATAACCGGTTTTGAAAGCGCACTGGCAGTTCAGGTGGCGCTTACGGCATTTATTCCCATGCTTATGGATACTGGCGGAAACTCCGGTTCCCAGTCTTCTGTTACGATAATACGCGCACTTTCGCTGGAAGAAGTTGGCTTTAGGGATTTGCCAAAAGTCTTGTGGAAGGAAATCCAGACGGCAGTATTGTGCGGCCTTGTTCTTTCCCTTGTCTGCTTTACAAAGATTATGCTGGTTGACCATTTGCTTTTGAAAAATGACGGCGTGACTTTTTGGGTTGCTCTTGTTGTCTGTTCTACGATGGCGGCTACGGTTCTTGTTGCAAAGATAATCGGCTGTTCCCTTCCTCTGTTGGCAAAGAAGCTTCGCTTTGACCCGGCGGTTATGGCAAGCCCTTTCATTACAACGATTGTAGATGCCACGAGTCTTTTGGTTTACTTTGGGATTGCCCGGGCACTTTTGTTTTAACAGCTTCTGGAAAACTCTTGGCAGCAAAGCCTTTGTTCCGTACAGCAGGTAAAAGCACGGCAGGGATTGGAGGAGGCCGAAGGCGCCTGGCGCAAGACAGGCCGCGCGCGGTTAGCGAGCAACGGGTTGCAAGCAACCACTACCGGAAAGCCCCTTGCAAAAAAAATTGCCGCAAAAAATAAGTAAAAAGGCAGAATTTTAGATTTCTAAACCCCTGTATCTGTTGACGGTAAAATGAAATGACGCTATACTTGTTTTTACATATATATATGGAGGACATATGGCTAAAACCAAATATGTTTATTTCTTTGGAAACGGTGACGCAGAAGGCGATGAAACAATGCGTCCGTTACTCGGTGGAAAAGGCGCCAACCTTGCACAGATGGCAAAAGCTCCCTTGAGCCTTCCTGTACCCCCGGGATTTACAATTTCTATTGACGTTTGTCAGGAATATTACAAGTTAGGTAAGAAATACCCTGCAGGTCTTGATGCAGAAGTTGAAAAGTATCTTGCAAAACTTGAAAAAGCAATGGGCAAAAAGCTCGGCGACGAAAAGGATCCACTCCTTGTTTCTGTCCGCTCAGGTGCTGCAGAATCAATGCCTGGTATGATGGACACAATCCTTAACCTTGGTCTTAACGACAAATCTGTTGAAGGCCTTGCAAAAAAGACAAACAACCCGCGTTTTGCTTGGGACGCATACCGCCGCTTTATCCAGATGTACGGTAACGTTGCAATGGGTGTTGACCATGATAAATTTGAAGAAATCATTGCAGAAGTAAAGTCACACCGCGGAATTAAAGAAGATACAGAACTTACAGCTGAAGAGCTTCAGGAAATTGTAAGCAAGTACAAGGTAATGTACAAGAAAGAAAAGGGCGAAGCTTTCCCACAGGATCCAAAAAAGCAGATGTGGGGTGCTATTGGCGCAGTATTTGGTTCTTGGATGAACGAACGTGCAATCGTATACCGCAAGCTCAACAATATTGATGAAAGAGTAATCAAGGGCACAGCCGTAACTGTTATGGCAATGGTATTCGGTAACATGGGCGACACATCTGGAACAGGTGTTGCATTCAGCCGCGATCCTTCAACTGGTGAAAACCACTTTATGGCAGAATACCTCATCAACGCTCAGGGTGAAGACGTTGTTGCCGGTATCCGCACTCCAATGGATATTTCTGCTCTCGAGAAGCAGCAGCCAAAGATTTTTGCTGAAATCACAAAGATCCGCAACCGCCTCGAAAAGCACTATCACGATATGCAGGATATGGAATTTACCGTTCAGGAAGGAAAGCTCTACATGCTCCAGTGCCGCAACGGTAAGCGCACAGGTGCAGCTGCTGTTAAGATGGCAGTTGACATGGTTAAAGAAAAGCTCATCACAAAGGAAACAGCTCTTACTCGCGTAAAGCCAGACCAGCTTGACCAGCTCCTCCACCCACAGTTTGAAGCAAAGGCTCTTAAGGCAGCAACTCCTTTGGCAGAAGCTCTTAACGCTTCTCCTGGTGCAGGTGCAGGCCAGATTGTATTCACAGCAGAAGAAGCTGTTGAATGGCACAAGAACGGAAAGAAGGTAATGCTCGTTCGCAAAGAGACATCTCCTGATGACATTGCAGGTATGTACGTTGCAGAAGGTATCCTTACTTCTACTGGTGGACGCACATCTCACGCAGCTGTTGTTGCTCGTGGTATGGGAACTCCTTGTGTTTGTGGTTGTGCAGCAGTTGTATTCTCTGGAAAAGACGAAGTTACTATTGGCAACAAGGTATTCAAGAAGGGCGACACCATTTCTATCGACGGTTCAACAGGTAGAGTATATGCAGGTCTTATCCCTGTAACTCCAGCTTCTGTTTCCGGCGACCTTGAAACATTCCTTAGCTGGGCAGACGAAGTTCGCGCAAAGTCTGTTCGCAAGACTCCATCCGGAAAGGTTGTAAAGGGATTCAACGTTCTTGCAAACGCAGAACAGAACGAAGCTCCACAGGCATTCCGCTTTGGTGCAGCAGGTATTGGTCTTTGCCGCACAGAGCACATGTTCTTTGACGAACCAAAGCTTACTTCTTTCCAGAAGATGATTATTTCTGACAGCACAGAAGAACGCAAGAAGAACCTTGACAAGATTCTTCCTTTGCAGCAGAAGGACTTCTTTGGAATCATCAAGACAATGGAAGGCCGCGCTGTTACAATCCGTCTTCTTGACCCGCCGCTCAACGAATTCATCCAGGCAAAGACAGATGCAGAGGCACAGAGCCTTGCAAAGAAGCTTGATGTAGACGTTGCAGTTATTAAGGCAAAGTTTGCAGACCTCGACGAACACAACCCGATGCTCGGTCACCGTGGATGCCGTCTTGCAATCACATATCCTGAAATCTACGAAATGCAGGTTGAGGCAATTGCCCTCGCAACAGCAGAAGCAGAAAAGAAGGGAATCAAGCACGATGTACGCATCATGATTCCTAACGTAACAACTGTTAACGAACTCAAGCAGATCCGCGAACAGGCAGAAGCTGTTATTGCTAAGGTAAACAAGGAAAAGGGAACAAAGCTCAAGTTCCAGATTGGTTCTATGATTGAATTCCCACGTGCAGCCGCAACAGCAGATCAGATTGCAGAATATGCAGACTTCTTCTCATTCGGTACAAACGACCTTACACAGACAACATTCGGCTTTAGCCGTGATGACTACTCTAAGTTCATCGATTCTTACCTTGACCAGAAAGTTCTCCTCCATGATCCGTTCAAGACATTGGACGAAGACGGTGTTGGAGTTATGATTGGTCTTGCAGAAGAAAAGGGACGCTCAGTTAAGTCTGACCTTCACCTTGGAATCTGTGGTGAGCACGGTGGAGACCCAGCTTCTATCGAACTCTGCTACAAACTCGGATTGAACTACGTTTCATGTTCTCCATTCCGCGTACCGGCAGCTCGTTTGGCTGGTGCACAGGCTGTTATCAAGGCAAACGCAAAGCCTGCTGCAAAGAAAGCTCCTGCTAAAAAAGCTACAGCTAAAAAGGCAACAGCAAAGAAAGCAACTGCTAAGAAAGAAGTAAAAGCTTCTGCAAAGAAAGCAACTGCTAAGAAGGCTGTAAAGGCTCCTGCAAAGAAAGCCACAGCTAAAAAGGCAACAGCTAAGAAAACAACAAAGAAATAATTCTTTGACAACTCTTAGTTGACGCATGAACAATGCCCCTTGGATGTATTTCCGAGGGGCTTTTTTGTAAAACAATAAAATTAAAAAGAAGGCATTGATTTGAAAAGCATCTATAATTTCCACACCCACACAGAATTGTGCCACCATGCAAAAGGTAAGCCAATGGATTATGCTGAACAGGCTTTGCGCGACGGTTGCACAGCCCTTGGATTCAGCGACCACTGCCCCTATCCTGCGGAATTTGAAGACACATGGCCTCATGTAAGAATGTCTGTAGAAGAAACGCCGCTTTATGTTCAGCAGGTAAAAGAGGCAAAAGAAAAAATGCCTTTCCCTGTGTACCTTGGCTTTGAATGTGAGTGGGATCCCCGCTACAAGAGCTGGTATACGGACGAGCTAAAGGGACGCTTTGGTGCGCAATACCTTGTGCTTGGTTCCCACTGGTTTACGGACGGAAGCCTTCACCGCTACATTCCTGAGTGTGCGGAAAGCAAGTTTCTTAACCGCTATGTGGATCAGACAATAGACGGAATGCGGAGCGGAGTCTTTGCCTTTTTGGCGCATCCGGATCTTTTTATGAAAGGCTACAAGGAATGGGATGACCAGTCCAAAAGCTGCCTAAAGGCTATTCTTGATGCGGCCGTAGATTTAAATCTTCCAATAGAAGTGAATGGCCTGGGGCTTTCCCGTGAGCCAAATTCTACCAGCAGGGGAATGCGCTACCAGTATCCCTATGCAGAATTTTGGGAAATGGCAGCGCAAACGTCTGTCCGCGTAATCTGCAATTCAGATGCCCACGACCCCAAGGAAGTGATTATGAACGCATGGCATGCCCGTGATTTTGCAGGACGCTTTGGTATAAAGCCGGAAGATTCCTTTTTGCCGCTTTGATTTTTGAATCTGGACGGTGCTTTTTTAGGCTCTACCATTTCTTCCTTGGCTAATCCGACCGAACATGCCTTTGCGCCACCGCCGTTCCGGGGTTCCGCGGGGCCCTACCCGCTCCATTGCTTTCGCAACCCGCCTTTGGCGGGCCCCTCCATGGCGGCGTAGCTTGCTTGGCTTTTTCCTTCTACTGTTACTTTATTTCCCAAACACGGCCACTTGAGCGTCCGAATATTTCTTCCTCGTACATACATTCAGCGGTAACACAAGGCGTGTTGTACATTCCCTTGCGGCTTGCCCTGAATGTAAATTCCACTTCCTGAATTCCTCTTGGGAAGTAGTCCCAGAAATACTGCATCTCTACATCGTAAATGCCCTTGTAGGAAAGTCCGCGGTTGGGGTTGTACCACCAAGGCCTTACCCTGTTCTTTGCAAGCGGCCTAACCGGGGATTCTTCCTGCGAAGAGGCAGAAGGTATTGTTCCTGTTGTTACAAAGGCAGAGTTGAGTATTTCGCATCCAGCCGGAACCGGTGCGCGCAAGGCCACGTATTCAGCATCTATTACAGAAGAAATAACGACTTTTTCCCTGTAAATTTTTCCTGCTTCAAGGGTGCTTTCCGAAATAACTTCTCCGGTTTCTGCATCAGTAATTTCTGTGTAGACGCAAAGGCCTTCGTCGCGGGCAGTCTGCTTTACTGGAGGAATGGCGTACTTCATGCTTGCCGTGTAGAATAGGGTTCCCCTTCCGTCCTTCTTGAATTCAAGTTCAAGTTCCTTGTCTTTGGGCATGGAAGCAAGAGGCTCTTGTGCAAAGTCAATTTCCTTGTCTTCTGCAAGGGATGCAACACCGTAGAACTTTCCGCTGGCAAGATTCTTTCCGTTCAAGAGGACTTCGGCGGTAAAGTCAAGGTTGTCCAGGTCGTTGGTCTTGATGTAGTCGTAGATTGCAATCAAGACGCGGCTTGTTACTGCCGTGGACTGCCACCTTCCTGTCTTTTGCATTTTGAGCAGCTCGTAAACCAAACGCTGGTTTATTGTATTTGTAGTCTCCATCCTTGTGAAAAGCTGCAAGTAGAATGCATATTTTTCGCTTGAATGGTTAAAGAAGCACCAGTAGTGGTCCTTTGCCTTGCCTGTTATGTCTATTCCGCGGGCTGTAAGGCGCACAAAGCGGTACATTTTTTTGCTTACTGCTTTTGCCTTTGCCTTTTGGTTCATGTTCAGGTAGGTAAGGGCTGCCAGTGCCAAAGTTTCAACGTCGCTTGAATCTGAATCGGCTATGCGTTCAAGGTTTGCTTCGTCAATTTTTCCTCCGAGCATTTGTGCCGCATAGTAACCGTAGGCAGCTGTATACATTGCCCATGAAGCTTCATCCTTTTCCTTTATGATGGAATCAGATTCACGGATAAGGTAAGAGGCAAGCTTTTCTTCGTTGATGCCGCTGTTTTTTACAATTCCGCGCTGCTTTGCAAGAGAAAGGATTTCTGCAATGCGCATGGAAACATAACGGTTGCTTTCCCTATAAAAGCCGTTTGGCCAGTAGGGGAAGCCTCCGTCTGAATTCTGTACCTTTGCCCAAGAGCGTATTTCGTTTGCGGCAACAGAGGCCGGGTCTTTTACTTCTGTGTTAAGGTCAAAAATCTTTATGTAGTCGCCAAAGGCCACCAAAGGAAGTACTGCCGCTGAGCGCTGTTCCATGCAGCCGTAAGGATAGTGGAAGACATAACCCACAGCTTCGCGCAGGACTCCCAGCCTTGTCGGGTCTAGCTGAACGTAAAGGCTTCCCCTTCCGTCTTCTGCATCTCCCGGCAGGATGATTGTCTCTTTTGCAGACGCCTTGCCTTCTTTTATTCCCGCTGCATCACGAACTTCGCCAATCGTGGTTACAGCCTCAAAGATATAGGGCTTTTCTATTTCCAGGGGAACAAAAATCTTTTCGTTTATAAGGTCGCCAGTAACACTGTATTCAACCGTAATCCAACCCTGCTGCTCTGCTTTTATGCTGAACATAAGGGCCTGTGTGCTTTGTCCCTTAACGGAAACAGTCTTTTTGTTTTCTCCTTGGACAGAAGCCTTGCCCGGAAGTTTTTGCACGGAGGATGCGTCCTGTTCAATTCCTGTTTTTTCCACGCCGCTGTAAACATTCATTGCAACTGTTACGTCGTGGTTTTGTGCGTCAAGGTTTGTAATGGTAACGCCTGCCTCTCCCTTGTCGTCCAGGCGCAGTTTTCTTGGCAGAACCTGGCGTACGGAAATTGGCTCTGCAACGTCAAGCTCTTCTTCTGCCCTTGCAAAGAGGTTGTCCTTAATGCCAACTGCCGTTACGCGGTAGGTTGTAAGCGAGTCGGGCAGGGTGAATGTTACTGTAACGTCTCCGTTTGCATCTGTTACCAAATCTGGGCGGAAGACTGCGGTTGAAGCAAAGTTCTTGCGCACTTTTAGGGCCGGGGCTGCCTTTTCCTTAGACACCATGACGGCACCGTCTGCCATTGCCGCAGTATTTTTTGCAGACTTCATCATCATGCGGGGGGCGGCTGCCGATTCATACATCATTAGTTCTTCAACACATTCATCTTCTACCGCATCATCAGACTCTTCTGCATGGTCAATCAAAAGCTGGCGTGAATCTCCACCATAAGCGCGGTCCGGGAAGAGATATTTACTATAGAAGACATTGCTAGGGTCCTGAATGTGGTAGCCAATCAGGTCAAGAACGCCACGGTCTGCCGCAATAAGTGCAAGTTCCGCATTTGCAAGAGGCTGTCCGTTGCGGGATGCGTGGAGTGTAATCTGTGCCTTGTCGCCTGCACGGTAGGAAGGCTTGTCCATCTTTATCTGAATGTCAAAAGTCTTGGTCTTTAGGTCTACGTTAAGGGCTGTTACTCCAAAGTAGCCTTTGGGTTTATCTGTATCCCTTTTTTCCTCTGTAGCACCTGTGTTTCCGTTTTGCCTTGTTGAATAAGATGAAAGTGAAACATAGATTACAGGGGCATAGCTGTCCAGAATGGGTACAGATATTACGGATGTTGGCTCTGTAATGTTCAAGATTTTCTGGGAGAGGATTGTTCCGCGTTCTACCGTCATAAGGTATTTGCCGCGTGGAAGTTCGCTTTGAACCATAATCTGGGCAGAATCGTTTACTGAATACTCTGCCTTGTCCGGGGTAAGGCCAATCTGCTGCTGGTTTTCCGTGTGCCAGTACCAGTCGCTGCTTGTAACATAGAAATTTCGTTCTGTGATTATATCGCTGCCGTTTGCATCTTTTGCGCTTAGGCGCAGGGTGTAGCTTCCGCCTTTTTCTGGAACTAACGAGAATTCATTGCCGTCCGTAATTGCTAACGAACGTTCGTCTTCAAGAATGTCTTCGCGTTTCCAGTTGTAAGAAACGTATCCGTCGCTGCTAAGGCTCTGTGTTCTTTTCCATTCTTCGCGCAAAAGCTCAAGCTTTATCTTGCCGTCTTTGGGCAGTAGGCTCTGGGCTGCGGCTTTTTCTTCCGGGGTGATGCAAACATAGTCAAACTTTAAGGTGTCGCCCTTTTTGGCAAAGCCCTTGATGTTTTTTGCGTTGCTTAGGCCAATGTAGAATTTTGCCGGGTGAACCAAAACAGATGTACTTGTGCTTATGGCCTGGTTGCCGGAATCTGTTACCCTTGCTTCCATTGTGTAAAGATAGGGTGTAGCGGGAGCAACTGTACCCTTTTCTGTACCCGTGTTGTGGTTGATTGTAGCTTTGCCTTCTGCACTTAAAGTTCCGTTGCCACTTTCGCGCAGGTAGCTGTCACTGGCAGACTTTTTGGGGCCGTAGGTGTAGTTTTTGTATGCAGGCGTATGTGCGCTAAAGGACTGCTTTTGGCGGGTCCATGTTGAAGAATATGTGCTGTTGTCCAGTGCACCGCCGCCTAAATAAGATGCGCTAAGTTCTGCAGAAAGGGTGTCTCCCCTGTAGTAAGTTCCCTGTGGAACAGATGCTTCTGCCTCAAAACGTAGCTTTTCAAAGAACTGTACCTGAACCCTACAGTTTTCTTCTGACAAAGCACCAGAAAGATTCCTTTGGTAACGGATGTAGTAGTCGCCAGGCTTTAGGTCTTCCGGCAGCTTAAATGAACCGGATGTTGTACCGTTTGCGCTTAGGGTGCCGCTGGTCTTGTAAAAGCTCTTATTGCTGTTCCAACTCTGGTCAACAAGGGTAATAGTGTATTCAGCATCCTTTCCGCGTGGTACGCTGTATTCCTCTTTGTAAAGGGTGCGGTCAATCAGCTTGTAGCTTACAGTTTCGCCGGGTTTGTAAAGTCCACGGTCTGTGAATATGGAAGCAACCATGCGTTCCCTTGCAAAACCCTCTATGTCTCCCTTGTCCACATTGCCAGAAGACCACCAGAATCCGCTTTCGGAAGGATTGAACATTACGCGGTCGTCCGATGTTTTTGCTTCTATATAAATAAGGTTTGTGTTGTAGTCAAGGCGTTTTCCGCCTACGCTGCTCTGAAGTGCGGCCACCAAGTCGTTCTTGAATTCAATTATGGCAACTCCTTCGCTGTCTGTTGTGGCGCTTGCAAAGGTTGCATAGTTTTTGGTGAGTACGTTTGCATATCCGCCGTTGCGTTCGTAAGCGTCGCTGTATGGAACAATCTTTACGTTAACTGTTGCGTTGGGTACAGATTTACCCGTTGAAAGGCTTGTTACCATGACAACTGCGCGGTTGTAGGCATAGCGTACGGTAAGGCCCAAATCTGTTACCTGAATTATCTGCTCGTTGGTGTAGTCATCAAGTTCCGTGCGGTATTTTTTTGTGCGCCAGTCCTGCCACTTGCGCTCAACATTGACCTTAGCCTTAAAGAGAACGGCTCCGCGGTACTGGTTTCCAACCTTCTGCAAATAGTCGCGGAGGTCTACGGATTCCGTAATTCTCTTGTTCTGGGGAATCTTTGAAACGTCAAGGCTTATTGTCTTGCCACGTTGGGTAGATTTGCTTCCGTCTGCATTTGTCAAAGGTTCAATCCGGTAGGAAGACGGAGACTTAATGTTCTGGTGGGTAAATACAATCCTTGGGGTAAACTGGCTTTCCAATGTCTGAAGCCCTGAATTCTTAAAGGACACAAAGCTTTCTGCATCGGGCACTTTTATTGTAAAGGAATAGTCCTTGTCCAGCTTGCGGCCGTAGATGTCTTTTAGGCTGGAAGAGACTTTTAGCGTATATGTTTCGTTGTAGTCAAAGGGCAGTCCAAAAATCAGGAGGGTCTGTCCCTGCACCAAAAGGTTTTCTTTTGTAACTGTGGCTTTCTTCTTTTTACCTTCTGCGGTTATGAACTGGGCAAGCTCTGCTTCACTTTCTTCCTTTAATATAGAAGAAAATGTTAGGCGTACGGGCTTGTCGTACTGGCGGGAGAGCCACCTTATGTTTTCTGAGCAGTCCTTTATTACAAAGGGAATAAGCGTGTGGAAGCTTCTTGAGCGGTTTGCGCTTGTGGGGTAGCAGTCCTTGTCTGCCATTGAACCCTTCTGCAGCGTAACGGTTATCTGCCTGTCTTCTGCGGGAGTTTCCTTTAAATGAAGCACAAGGGTTTTTTCGCCGTCATTCAAAGCGGAAAATTTGTAGGTGGTATTTTTGTTGTCCGTAACTGTTATTGTCTTTGAAACAACAGCTGCGTTTACAGGCAGGTTAAAATGAAGGGCTATGTCTTTTGCAAGTTCGGGAGGAACGCTTGAATTGTCCACATAGCGGCCTTCCTTATAGGCAGCGTAAGCGGGCTGTATGGAGTTGAGCTTTAATTCTTCTGTATGAAAGGTATATTCCAGTTTGCCAGAAATCTTGTTTCCTTTTTTAGACACAAGATTAGGATTTATGCGCAGAGTATACTGTTTTTGGGGTACAGTTTTGTCCGTGCTGTCAAAAGAGAGTACAGATGTACCCTTCCAGCGGAAAACCCCTTTAAGCGGCGGTTCAATGGAAAACACATAGCTGGAGCTTTCCTGTTCGCCAAGTTCCTTTAGGGCAACAACAGGTTCAGAAAATTGAATCTGTATAGAAGGGTATTCAACCTGCGAAGGAAGCTCTCCCTCCGGGGTCATGCTTAGAACCGTAAAGCTTTTTCCCGATGCGTTTTGTGAATCGCTTTTAGCCTTGCTTTCCGTTCCCGAAGCCGTAATACAAGTAGACGAAGCAATAATAATTCCCATCAAAATACCTGCCAAAGAAAAATTCTTTTTCATATATACCACCTACAGTTTTTAAATGAATGTAGCATGCTTTGGTTACTATTTATATTATAGCATGGAATTTGTTTTTTGCGGCAGATAGTTGTTTTAACATATATGTGTCATGCTGATGATTTGTGCCCATTGTGTGGCGCTTCCGGGGTTCCGGGGGCCCGACCCCTCCATTGCCGGGGTTCGACTACGCTCACCCAGCGGCAACCCGCCTACGGCGGGCCCCTCCAGTGCCTGCCGCGCTTTCTCCTGCTGCAAAGGGAATCGCTATTTGAAAATATTTTACTTTCTATTCTTTTTGCAGAAGTTTTGCAAAAATTTTATCTGCTTTGCAGTAGTCACAGGGGAAGGTCCTCCTGTGGTTTTTCTTTGGGCAACACAAGCTGCCGGGTCAAGTTTTTCATAGATGTCTTCCTGAATCAGTTCAGAACACTGCTGGAGTTCTTCCATGCACAAATCTTCTATTTTAGTAAGGCCTGCGTCTATAGCCATGCGCACTGCTTTTGCAGCAACCCCATGTGCTGTACGGAAGGGCATACCCTTTTGCACAAGGTATTCTGCTACATCCGTGGCATTTGCAAAGCCTCCGTCGCAGCTTTCTGCCATCTTCTTTACATTCCATTTTGCGCTGCTTATCATTGCGGTAAATACTTTAAGGTTTGCTTCCACGGTGTCAAGCGCGTCAAAGAGAGGCTCTTTATCTTCCTGCAGGTCGCGGTCGTAGGCAAGTGGAAGTCCTTTTACCATAGTCAGAAGGTTAAAGAGGTCACCGTAAACTTTTCCGGTGCGTCCCCTAATTAGTTCTGCAAAGTCGGGATTTTTTTTCTGCGGCATTATGGAAGAACCGGTAGACCATTTTTCGCTAAGGTCCACAAAAGAAAACTCGGTTGTACTCCACAAGACAATTTCTTCGCACATGCGGCTCAGGTGGGACTGAAGCATGGCAAAGTCAGAAGTAAATTCTATGCAGTAGTCGCGGTCACTTACGCTGTCCAGCGAATTAAGCGTTACCCCGTCAAAGCCAAGTTTTTCTGCAACAAATTCGCGGTTAAGAGGAAGGGTACTGCCCTGAAGAGCCCCACTGCCAAGTGGAGATTCGGATATGCGAGCAAGGGAATCTTCCAGACGCTCCCAGTCGCGGCGTAGCATACAGGTCCAGGCCAAAAGGTGCTGTGCAAGAGTTCCTGGCTGGGCGTGCTGCATGTGGGTGTATCCGGTAAGAAGAGTCTTTTTGTGTTCCTCTGCTATTCCTATAAGGGCTTCCATGGTTGTGATTATTCTGTTCTGCAAAAGCGGAATTACGCGGCGAAGGTAAAGCCTTTCGTCAAGGGCAATCTGGTCGTTGCGGCTGCGTCCGGTGTGGAGCTTTTTGCCAGCCTCCCCAATTCTGTCCGTAAGGGTTGCTTCTATAAATGAATGGATGTCTTCCGCTGAATAGTCTATTTTAAGCGAGCCGGAAAGCAAGTCTTTTTCTATAGAATCTAGGCCTTTTACAATCTGTGCAGCCTCTTTTTTGCTGATGATTTCCTGTTCGCCAAGCATTGTGGCGTGTGCAACGGAGCCCCGGATGTCATCCAGAGCCATGCGCTCATCTACGTTAATAGAAGTTTCAAATTCTACTGCAGCGGCATCTGGTCCCTCTGCAAAGCGTCCGCTCCACAAAGCCTTGTGGTTGTCTCCGGTAAGAGTTCCGTGGGATTTTGTCTGTTTAGAAGTTGTTTTCATAATGAATAATTATAGCAGAAAGCCATGCTTTTAGGCAACGAAGGTATGCTGAACACGTACTGCGTCCCCTCCAATCCCGGCTAGGCTTGGTAATTTTTTGACCACAAAAAAATCCAGATGGCAAGCAGAAAAGTTATGAAAAAAAGCAAAAAAAATCCTTATATTCGCAAAAAATTCAAGATTAATGCCAATCTACGCAGACGGAATTCGTGTAATATATAATTATCCGAATTAGAAACGGGAAAAAAATTAAAGAAAAGGGGGCTTTTTTCTATGAAAAAGGTACTTAGTTTATTCTTATCTTTGGCAATGGTTGCAAGTGCACTCTCATTCGTATCTTGCAATAAGACAAAGCAGGTAAAAGTTGGTGTTTCTATGCCAACAAAATCACTTCAGCGCTGGAACCAGGACGGTGCTAACATGAAGAAGGAACTGGAAGCAGCCGGTTACTTCGTAGACCTTCAGTATGCTAACAACGACATTGCTCAGCAGACAAGCCAGATTGAAAACATGCTCACACAGGGCGACTCAATCCTCGTTATTGCTTCTATCGATGGTAGCGCACTTAAGGGTGTTCTTGACACAGCAAAGAAGCAGGGCGTAAAAGTTATCGCTTATGACCGCCTTATCATGAACAGCGACGCTGTTACTTACTATGCAACATTCGACAACTACAAAGTTGGTACAATCCAGGGTACATACCTCGTAGACAACCTTAAGCTCAAGGAACGCACAGCAGACGATCCAGCTTACATCGAATTGTTCACAGGTTCACCTGATGACAACAACATCCACTTCTTCTTCGGTGGTGCAATGGATGTTCTTAAGCCATACTTTGACTCTGGCGTTCTCGTTTGCCCATCTGGACAGACTTCAGAAGCACAGTGTGCAACTTTGAACTGGTCTACAGAAGCTGGCCAGAAGCGTATGGAAAACCTTATCGCTGCTCAGGGATACGGTCCTGCAGGAAAGAAACTTGACGCTGTTTATTCTTCAAACGACTCTGTTGCACAGGGTATCACAAACGCTCTCGTAGCAGCTGGTTACACAGCAGCAAACTTCCCACTCGTAACTGGTCAGGACTGCGACAAGCCATCTGTAAAGAACATGATCGCTGGAACACAGGCTATGTCTGTATTCAAGGATACACGTACACTTGCTAGCCAGGTTGTAAAGATGGTCGATGCTATCGCTAAGGGTTCAGAACCTCCAATCAACGATACAAAGACTTATGACAACGGAACAGGAATCATTCCTTCATTCCTTTGCGAACCAGTATACGGTGACAAGAGCAACTACAAGTCATTGCTCATTGACTCTGGTTACTACAGCGCATCAGACATTGAATAGTCTTTAACAAAAGACTGAAAGTTAAGAACCGCCTGCCGAATAAGTGGGCGGTTTTTTTAGGGACTTTATTTTTTACGGAGGCTTCCAATTGGCAAAAATGTTGTTGGAAATGAAACAAATCACCAAAACGTTCGGACCAGTAAAGGCTCTTAGCAACGTTAACCTTCAGGTTGCGGACGGAGAAATCCATGCGCTTTGTGGAGAAAACGGAGCTGGAAAATCTACCTTGATGAACGTTCTTTCCGGAATATATCCATACGGAACTTATGAAGGAGATATAGTCTATAATGGTGATGTTTGTAAATTCCAAACTATAAAAGACAGCGAAAAAAAAGGTATCGTAATTATTCACCAGGAATTGGCTCTGGTTCCACTTCTTTCCATTGCTGAAAACATGTTCCTTGGAAACGAATGCGGTTCAAAGGCAAAGATTAACTGGGATGAAACCTTCCAAAGGTGTTCGGAACAATTGGCTATAGTAGGTCTCCACGAAAATCCGCACACTCTTATAAAAGACATTGGCGTAGGTAAGCAGCAGCTGGTAGAAATTGCAAAGGCTCTTGCCAAAGATGTACGTCTTCTTATTCTTGACGAACCTACGGCTTCCTTGAATGACACGGAAGCAAAGAAGCTTTTGGACTTGCTCCTTAAGCTTAAGAAAGAAAAAGGAATTACCTCTATCCTGATTTCCCACAAGTTGAATGAAGTTGCTTATGTTGCAGACACGATTACCGTTATCCGTGACGGTACAGTTGTAACTTCTTTTGACAAGGAAAAAGACGGGGTAGATGAAAATAAAATCATTGCGGCTATGGTTGGCCGTGATCTTACGGACCGCTTCCCCAAGCGTGAACCTCACATTGGCGAAATTTGCTTTGAAGTAAAAGACTGGTGCGTTGACCATCCGGTTTTTGACGGAATCAAGGTATGCGACCACGTAAACTTTAACATCCGCAAGGGTGAAGTTGTTGGTATATCAGGCCTTATGGGTGCAGGTCGTACCGAACTTGCAATGAGTATCTTTGGTCACAGCTACGGTGCAAATATCCGCGGCCAGATTTTCCTTAACGGCAAGGAAGTTCACTTCCCGGATGTTAAGTCTGCAATCAAGCATGGTCTTGCATACGTTACGGAAGACCGCAAGGGCAACGGATTGATTCTTTCTGAGTCTATCGCAAAGAATACCGTAAGTGCAAACCTTCAGAAGATTGTAAACAAATACCACTCAATCGACATTGACCTTGAAAACAAGTATTCGGTTGAAATGGCAAAAGATATGCATACAAAGTGCGCTTCTGTCCAGGAAGACGTTGGAAACCTTTCCGGCGGAAACCAGCAGAAGGTTCTTATAGGCAAATGGCTTTTTGCTGAACCGGACATTCTTATCCTTGACGAACCGACACGCGGTATTGACGTAGGTGCAAAATACGAAATCTACTGCATTATCAACAAGATGGTTTCTGAAGGCAAGTCTGTTCTGATGATTTCTTCTGAAATGCCAGAAATCTTGGGTATGTGCGACCGCATCTACATCATGAACGAAGGAAAATTCGTTGGTGAGATGAAGGGGTCTGAAGCCACCCAGGAAAAAATCATGACACGGATTATTGAGTCCGGTAAATAATAATAGAGGAGAAAATTATGGCTGAAAATACCAGAGCGGGAAGTCCATTGGATTTTACCAAAAAGCTTTTAAAAGACCACACAATGCTTCTTATTCTTGTTGTGGTTATGATTATGTTCCAGGTGCTTCAGATTGTTTTGAAGGGAAGCGCAACAATGTTCACTCCTTCAAACATTACCAACATCATCCTGCAGAACTCATACGTTTTGATTCTTGCGGCCGGTATGTTGCTGTGTATCTTGACCGGTGGTAACATCGATTTGTCTGTTGGTTCCGTAGTTTGTCTTGTTGGTGCAATCGGAGGTAAGCTGATTGTAGATGCCAAGATGCCAATAGTGCCGGCAATTATCATTTGTCTGCTTGTTGGTCTTTTGATTGGTGCATGGCACGGAGCCTTTATTGCTTATGTCCATATTCCGCCTTTCATCGTAACACTTTCCGGTATGCTTTTGTGGCGCGGTGTTGCCCTTATCGTTCTTGACGGTCTTACAATTTCTCCCTTCCCGCAGAAGTACCTTAACCTGTTTGCAAGCTATGTTCCAGAAGTATTTATGCCGGATCTGTTGAACGCTTCCCAGGCAGAAAGCTTGGTTGGTCCTGCAACAGACAAGCTTAAGTTCATCCGCCTTGTAACAACAATGGTTATTGCCGCTGTAATTTGTGTGGTAATGATTGCCTACTCTATCAAGAGCCGTGCAACAAAGGTAAAGAAGGGATACGAAGTAACAGACAAGGTTTCATTCATCCTTCGCCTTATCCTTATTCCGGTAGTTGTTCTTCTTGTTTGCTGGCAGTTGGGACATCACCACGGTATTCCTACTGTTTTGGTTCTGATTGCTGCGGTTGTTATTTTCTATAGCTACTATACACAGAATACGGTTCCTGGCCGCTACTTGTATGCAATTGGTGGTAACGCAAAGGCTGCAAAGCTTTCCGGTGTTAACACAGACAACGTTATGATGTTTGCATATACAAACATGGGATTCCTTTCAGCTGTTGCTGCTTTGGTTTGTATCGCACGCTTTAATTCAGCAGCTCCTACGGCTGGACAAAGCTATGAAATGGATGCAATCGGTTCCTGCTTTATCGGCGGTGCTTCTGCATACGGTGGAACAGGTACAATCGGCGGTGCTGTAGTCGGTGCTATATTCATGGGCGTTTTGAACAACGGTATGTCCATTTTGGGTATAGACATGAACTGGCAGCAGGCTGTAAAGGGTCTTGTTTTGCTTTTGGCTGTTATCTTTGATATTGTCTCCAAGCAGAGAAATAAGAAATAGGCATTGGTAAAGAGAGTTTTCTAAAACTAAAAAACCGGCGGTCTTAGCGATAAGATTGCCGGTTTTTTTATTCGCGTGGAGGTTCGTCGATTAATGTGTCAATCAGTATTGAAGTGATTAACCAACCGTTGATTAGCTCGAATGGCTAGTTTTGTAAAAGCATTGTCATTCATTCAAGCTAATCATTTTTTTATTTCTTTGCAATAGCAGAAATTGCACTTACAACACCTGCCAAGTTCTGGAAGTCTGCCGGAACGATAATCTTTGTTGCCTGACCGTTGCTGGCCTTTTCCATAGTTTCAAGGCTGCGGAGCTTTATTACGTTGGCATCAATGTTGGCGTCCTTAATCATCTTAAGACCTTCTGCCGTTGCCTGCTGAACTTCGCGGATAGCCTCGGCTTCACCCTGAGCACGCTGAACCTGGGCTTCTTTTTCTGCCTGAGCCCTAAGGATTGTGGATTCCTTTTCTGCTTCGGCCTGAAGAATCATTGACTGCTTTTTTCCTTCTGCAACAAGGATTTCTGACTGTTTCTGTCCTTCTGCAATAAGAATCTTTTCGCGGCGTTCACGTTCGGCACGCATCTGCTTTTCCATTGCCTCGCGGATGGCTTCCGGCGGCACAATGTTCTTTACTTCAACACGGTTAACTTTGATTCCCCATGGGTCTGTGGCTTCGTCAAGGATAGAGCGCATCTTTGTATTGATAACGTCGCGGCTTGTAAGCGTTGCGTCAAGGTCAAGTTCGCCTATAATGTTGCGGAGGGTTGTTGCGGTAAGGTTTTCAATGGCAAGCAGGGGGTTTTCTACACCGTAAGTGTAGAGCTTTGGATCCGTAATCTGCATGTAAACAACGGTATCAATTTTCATGGTAACGTTGTCTTTTGTAATAACCGGCTGTGGCGGAAAGTCCAGAACCTTTTCCTTTAGCGAAACATGGTTGGCCATTTTGTCAATCAGCGGTGTCTTTACGTGAAGACCTGTCTGCCAAGTGGAAGCGTAAGTTCCAAGGCGCTCAATTACGTATGCCTGTGACTGCGGTACAATCCTGATGTTTGTGATAATCAACAGCATGATTACAAATGCGGCTGCAATGATAACATAAAGTCCCATAAAATTCTCCTTATTTTATATGGATATTTTTTGCTTAATTTCAAATTTTTGACAATGACGATTTTTTGCAAGAACTTGGAATTAAAGCTGTCTATTCTTGTGAAGGGCTATCCGCCTTTACAGACTCAGCCTTTTTTACGACTGCTGTAGCTCCTTCAATAGAAACAATTTCACAAAGCTCTCCAGCTTCAAGTTCGCTTTCATCCTTGACCGTGGCCGTCCAGATTAAGCCGTTAACTTTTATGGCACCCTTGCTGAGTGGAGTGATTTTTTCGGTAACGGCAACTTTCTTTCCTATTATACTGTCGCTATTCGTTGCGGCGCGTTTTACAGCCAGCTTTTTTAGTGCTATTGGGCGGGTAAAAATCAAAAGCAGAACAGATATAATAGTAAAAATCAAAAGCTGAATCTGGAAAGGCATAGCTATCATGGAGATAAAGACCATTGCAAAAGCGCCAATGGCAAACCAGATTGTTGTTAAAGAGAGCGTAGAGACTTCTATAACAATGCAAATCACGCAAATTGCGAGCCAAAACCAAGATGAAAACCAAAATGTTGGTAAAATTGATAGTATCATATTTTTACGGTAGCATAAAGAAAAACGATAATCAAGTAAGGCAGGCTGTTGGTCGAAAAATAAGAAAATTATAATGTTTCTAAAAAAAGTATTACTTTTTTGCATGATTATTTGTATTATTAGTATATGAAGAGACTTAAACTTTTATGTTTGTTTTTTCCAATTTCTCTTATGCCTCTTTTTGCCCACCAGAAAGCGGAGGATCTTTTGCAGGGCTATCTGCAAAATGATTTGAATGTAAAAAAGCTTACAAATTCGCTTCAGAATCAAGTTTTGGAAGACAAAGCAACAAAGATATCCAACGGATGGAATTTTAAGATTGAAAGCGGTACCGTTACAGTAACGACTGACGGCGAGCACAGAAGGGTTACATTTTCTCCCTCCGCAGAACTTTCCATCCCCCAGCTGAACAACCTTACGCTTGGGGCCTCTGCCGACATTAAGTATAAGGAAGAAGACGGCACGGACACAAAGAACAAGTCCCTTTACATGAGCGTGGATTTGTATTCAAAAAACAAGCAAAAGCTGGAAGTGACAAAGCTAAAGTCAGAGCGCAGCGTTCTTGAAGCAAGCCGTGCACTGCAAAATGGCCTTATTACCGCGGAAAAGGATTTTTACACTGAATTAAAGTCGCTTTATTCAACTGCAGCCTCAATAGTAAAAGCGGAAAACGATTTGTATGATGACCAGCTGGCCTTTAACGAAATCCGCGCCAAGGGATACATAGCAGGCTCCCTCAAATACCGCCAGGCAGAAATGAAGGTTCTTTCCGGGGAGCGCAACGTAGAGATAAACAAGCGTGAACTTGAACGCCAGACAAAAATCTTTGCCTCCAAGTGCGGTATAGAATACGATGGTAATGATGCTGTTGAATTTTTGCCAGATTCAGTTCCACAGGCAGAAGCAGTGGATGTGCTATCCTTTAAGAAGGAAGCCTTTGCAAAGATAGAAAAAGCCACATGGACCAACCGCATCAATACGTTGAACCGTAATGCCGAATCAAAAATTACCGTGCGGGGCAAGGCAGGCTACACTTTTGACAATTCCTCCACGGATTCAGACACCCTTGATTTGGGTTCATCACTTACTTGGAACGGAACGGGTCTTACCGCAAGTGCCGGAGTTTCCTGGCCACTCAAAACCGACAGCTTTTACCCTGTCTATACCTTTGGCCTTTCCTTTAGCCCGCAGCCATTCTTGCTTGCCAACATAACGGATCAGCAGAAAGAGATTGCCGAAGAGCAGGAAAAGATAGACATTCAGTCTGCGGAAAAAGACTACCAGACGGAAATGATTAGCCGCCAGACCCAGCTTTCAGACATTCAGTGGAAAAAGAAAACCAACGAAGAGTCGCTTGACATGTACAAAAAACTTGCCGCTGATGAAGAGCGCTACTACAGGCAGGGCTACGTTACCCAGAGCGAATACAGGAATGCAAAGGCAAACAAAGAGAATTATGAAATTCAGTGCCTTATAAACGATATTGAGCTTCTGATTTACAACGACGAGACAAAGCTTTTGTTCTGCCGTGATGATGAAATTAAGGCAATCAAATAGGGGGATTTTATGGCTAAAAAGAAAAATAGATGGTTAAAACTTTTGCTTATTCTTATTGTGTCGGTAGTTGTGATTATTGGCGCCTTGAGCGTGGTAAAGAAACTTCTTGCCGCAAAAAAGCTGAACAATACGACATATAAAGTCCGCGAAGAAATTTATGAAAATGCAATTGATATTGCCGGCACTGTTTCCGCAGCCCAGAAGCAGACCCTTCAGGCCCTTTCCGACGGAACTGTTGTGGCCGTAAACGTAAAGCAGGGTGATGTCGTAAAAAAAGGTGATGTAATCATCCAGCTTGATGACACTACGCAAAAATACAACCTTGCAAAGCATGATTATGACATGCAGACCACCCTTATTACAGGAGCCGCCCGCCAGTACCAGCTGATGAAAACCCAGAGGGATGCCCTTGTTCAAAAGGTGGAAGAGCGCAAGGTTACTGCAACCTTTGACGGCATCATTGCAGATATAGATGTTGCAGTTGGAGATTCACTTGAAGCAAAGGACTCGGTAGGAACTATTGTTGACGTTTCCTATTTGACCGCCGATGTTGAAATTTCTGAGACGGATGTTTCCAAGCTGGCAGTTGGTCAGACTGTTGAATTTACCTTTTCTGCCCTGAGCGGAAAAACCGTTAACGGATATGTTGTAAGCTGGCCTGCAATTGGTGAGGTTACGTCCCGCGGAGCAACTGTTGTAAAGGCAAAGGTTCGCATTGATGAATATCCTGAAGGAATCCTTCCAAACTTCTCTTTTTCCGGGAAGATAAAAATCAGCCCTGATGAAAAATTTCTTGTTGTAGAACGCTATGCAGTTGGCCGCGAAAACGGACAGGCTTTTGTTCAGCTTGTGCCCAGCGGAGAAAAAATAAATGTTACGGTAAGCCCCTACACTGCTGACTATGTAAAGATAGAAAACGGTTTAAAGGGCGGCGAGGTTCTAAAGGCCCAGAGTTCTGCTGAAACGTCCGGACGCAGAAGGGGAGGCATGGGCGGTATGGGAGGAATGCGCGGCGGAATGGGTGGCGGTATGCCTCCCCGCGGAAGGTAGGTGCAAGATGGCTGAATCCGTAATAACTATGCAAGACGTAAAGCGCACATATACAATGGGAGACACCCAGGTCTTTGCCTTGCGGGGCATTTCTTTTGACATAACACAGGGTGAATTTGTTACCATAATGGGCCCATCCGGTTCGGGAAAGTCAACCTGCATGAACATGATTGGCTGCTTGGACAGGCCTTCTGGTGGCATTGTAAAGATAAACGGAAAAGAAACGGCTCTTATGGATGAAAGTGAATTGGCTGAACTCCGAAACAAGACCGTTGGCTTTGTTTTCCAGCAGTATTTTTTGCTTCCGTCTATGACCGTGCTAGAAAACGTAATGCTGCCTTTGCGTTACGCTGGAGTGGAGCGGAAGGAAAGGGCGGAGTTGGCAAAAGAAGCCTTGCAGAAAGTTGGTCTTGCCGAGCGAATGAACCACCGTCCCCACGAGCTTTCTGGTGGCCAAAAGCAGCGTGTTGCAATTGCCCGTGCCACAGTAACGAGTCCCCGCATAATTCTTGCCGACGAACCTACCGGTGCCTTGGACAGCGAAACAGGTAAAGCGGTAATGCGTCTTTTTAGGGAAATAAACAAAAAGGGAACCACGGTTGTTATTGTTACCCATGACCCGCGTGTTGGTGCCGCATCTGACCGCTGCATAAGGATTTTTGACGGAAAGATTCAGTCTGACCAAAAGCAGGAACCGGAGTCTTTTGATTCATCAGAAGAAAAACCTTCCGGGGCAGGGCAGGAGGCATAGTCTATGTTTGAGGATTTTTTGAATGCACTGCAAAACTTTAGGCGCAACAAGACAAGAACCGTGCTTTCTCTTTTGGGTATTATTATTGGTGTTGCATCCGTAATCGTAATCATGAGCATGGGTCAAAGCTCCACAATGCAGATTCAGAACACATTCGGTTCATCCGGCTTGGACATGGTAAGCATTGGTTCCGGTTTTATGCGCAGGGGGGTGGCGGCTGTTACCATAGAATTTAACGAAAGTTTCCGTGAAGATTTGTTCGGGAATATTTCTGGAATAAAAAAGATTTGGTACAAGAACAGCCTTTCTGGAACTGTAGCTTACGGAGACACAAGTGCAAGCGCTTCCTGCACCGCGGTTGAATCTGGTTACATAGAGGCCTGCGGTTTAAAAGTGGAGCAGGGCAGAAGCTTTGACGTAACCGACGATGCAATGGGTACGCAAAAAATCATATTGGGAAGCGAAGTTGCATCTTCCCTTTTTCCAAACGGAGACGGAGTTGGCAAGTACATAACCCTTGTTGCAGACAAAGTGCCCTTTAATTTTGAAGTCATAGGAATTTTTGCCGAGCAGAATTCGGGCATGGAGTCTACGGCATCCGGCTGTTACGTAACGCGAGGCTTTTATGCAAAAAAAATTGCGCCAAATCCCAATGCCTCTACGGTAATGGTTCAGGCTGTGTCCTCCGACAAGGCAACCGATTTGGCAACTGCACTTGAAACCTACTGCAAGAATCTTACCGGGACGGAAGGTTCTGTTAGGGTTATGTCCATGCAGACAATGATAGACCAGGTTAGCCAGATAACCAACACGCTTTCCATGATGCTTTCCGGAATTGCAGCCATTTCTCTTTTGGTTGGCGGAATTGGAATAATGAACATAATGATTGTTACGGTTACTGAACGCAAGCAGGAGATAGGCATAAGAAAGGCACTGGGCGCAAGTCCCAACACCATACGCCAGCAGTTTTTGGTTGAGTCTGCAAGCATAACGCTTATGGGTGGAATTGCTGGAATAATTCTTGGAATTGCAATAAGCATTGCCGTGGAATACGTGCGCTCGCAAGACATTGTAATCAGCTTTAAGTCCTGCTTTATTGCATTCGTCTTTTCTGTCTTCGTGGGAGTTTTCTTTGGCCTAAGCCCTGCTTCCCGTGCCGCAAAGCTTGACCCTGTTGTAGCCCTTAGCGGAGAGTAAAAGTGGTTAGACCAGCCTACGCCGCCGTGGAGCCCCGGGTTGCTTGCAACCCTTTAGTACCGGCCGCAGGACGGTATGAGCGGATAGCGAAGGGCGGAAGGGCGGTGACGAAAGGCATGTTCAGTCGAGTTAGCCAAAGACTAAATCGTAGAGCAAGTAGGACTGCGTCCTAAATACTCTCGTCCTAAAAACTACCATCCTAACGACTGTTATTTTTAAACTTGCCCTGGGCAATAAAATCCATGCGGCTTTTCTGCTTTGCGGAAAGTCGTGGGGCAAGCTGCTTTTCTTCCTGTTTTTTTGCAAGGGCCTTTTCCATTTGCCTTTGTCTCTGCTTTAGTTCTGCGTTGTAGGGATTTTTAGCAGACCAGACAGGAGCCTGGGGATTGGGGTCTCCCTTTTTTACGTATTCTGCCCATTCGTCAGGCTCGGGAACTTCAAATTTCATGTGCTGGCCAGTAGCCGGGTGGTCAAATTCCAGCGTGCGGGCATGAAGTGCAAGTCGGTTAAAAGGGTCTGTCTTTGCGCGGTAGTTTTCGTCTCCGGCCAGAGGGTAGCCTTTGCTTGCCAGGTGGGCGCGTATCTGATTTTTCTTGCCTGTATCTAGGGAAAGCTCAAAAAGAAAATGTGTTTTTCCGCGCAGCAAAATCTTGTAGTGGGTGCGGGCGGCAACGGTTTTTGCCTTGTCGTCCTTGTCGTGGGGAACATAGCCTACGTGGTGGGCGTTTTGTGCCAAGGGGTCGTCTATAAGCCCAGAGTCTTGGAGCGGCAATGCCTTTCGCGAAACTTCTGCAACGGCATGGTAAAGCCTTTCTGTTACCATGGTGTGCCAGCTGTCCATGATTTTTTTCTGCATCTTTTCGTTAAGGGCAAACATCATAACACCGCTTGTGTCCCTGTCCAGACGGTGAACGGTAAAAGGCCTGTGTACTGCAGAAAAGGTTCCCCGCGAGCGCATGATTTTTTCCAGAAGGTCAAGTGCGGTTCTTGCCTTGCTTCCAGGATAGGGAACGGAAAGCAGACCCGTGGGCTTGTTTATAACAACAATGTCCTTGTCTTCGTAGAGGATTTCTATCTGCTCGCGGCCATAGTCTGCCTTGTGCTCCCGCTTGTACTGAGTGCTTGCCTTTACATGGTGGAGGGGGGTGCGTGGCGGAGGATTCATTTCTTTTTGCTACCCATCATTTGAATAAAGATAAAGAAAATGACAATCAGTATGATAAGGTAAACAAGTGCAATAATCTGGATTGCTTGCTTGCTAAGTTCATTTCGCATCGTGACAAATAAAATTCCGGTTGCAAAAGTAAGGCAGCCTATCAGGTAAAAGATAAAGCTGCTTGGCTTAAAGAGTGGCGTTTTTTTTACGGCTTCTGGCCTGCCCATAAAAAAAGCAACGATGCAAAAGAAAAAGGCGGCCACTAAGAAAATAATACCCAATACCAATGGCGAACTAATCATAAGATAAAACTCTTTACTACTTTGTCGTAGTTGAATTGTACCATTCCGGCTCGTTCAAGTGAAGCCTTGCATTGGGCTTTCTTGTTATGCTGAACGCATAGGCCGTGGCTTCGTGCTTTATTGCAACCTTTGTTGGCTGGGAATTAAAATAGGTGCAGTTCATGGAAGAAAGCTTGTTCTGGGCACGGACAGTTATGTATGTGCTTCCTGCTGGGGCACAAGAAAGTCTGCACGCATATACAACAGGACTTCCTACAACCGTGTATTCGGTTTCCACGCCGGCTTTGTAAACCGAACCGCAGTCTATTCCGGCACCAAGGCCAGTTATCTTACGGTCAATGTTAAAGTTGTCCTCATATTTTGTGAATATGGAATTAAAAACAGCCTTACATTCGTCTGCACATTCAAGCGCATAAATTAGGGCATCCTTGCCAGAATAAAAGTCCGGGAAGAAGGCAAGAAGTCCGTCGCCGGTAAATTTGTCGTAGATGCCAAAATTTTCTTTTACCACGTCTATAAGCATGGTGTTCAACTCGTTTACAAATTCTGCATAAAACTGAGGGGACTTTGCACGGAGCATAAGCTCTGTTGAACGGCGGATGTCTACGGAAAGGATTACTGCGTCAAATTCTTCAAGCTCGGCAAAAGGCTTTGCAAATTCCTTGTCTTCCAGCATTTTTTGAGCGGCTTTGTCCTGAACGCGGGTCATGTACTTCATAAGGCGGAGCTGCTGCTTGTTGTTGTAGCGTTCCGTAAGAGCCTTGGCCAAGGGGTTGTCCCTAAAAAGCTGAAAGACCGGATGCTCGGAAGATCTTTGCCTGATGCGGATTAGTTTTTCTGCAAGATCGGGTGGCAGGTTTGATTCCTGCTTGGCAAACAGCTTTTCCTGATTGTCCATAAGTTCAATCATGGTGTTGTACATTTGGTTGCGGAAATCCGGCGCATTCTTTAGCGTATTATAGATACTGTTAAAATTTGCTTTGGAAGTGTCAATCATTCTTACGAGTATATAATAGAAACAAATTTTATGCTATAGAGTAAATTATAGGTAAAAATGCCACTTTTTTTACAAATTCCGCATACCGTTTTGCGTCAAAGTGACACAGTTTTTTGTTTGCTGATTTCTTTTTGGACGGTACTTTTGTCTGCTCTACCATTCATTCCTTGGCTTAATTCGACCGGATAGGCCTTTCGTCACCGCCCTTTCGGGGTTCCGGGGGCCCCTACCCCCTCCATTGCTGATGGCTCCGGCCCTTCGACGGTGCTCAGGGACCTGCGCCATCAGCAACGCTGCCGCGCCCCTCCACGGCGGCGTATGTTCCTTGAAAAATACAAAACTTGGCACGGAATATGCTTCATGTTAAGTGTACAAAGAAAGAAAAGCTCCTTCCGCGTACAAAAAACTTAATTCATATTTGGAGGCATAGATTATGAACGAACTTGCTTTGTTTAATTCACTTTTTGAAGACGGATTTGGATTCCCGGAATTGCGCAAGACACATTTTGGAATGCCAAAGGTTGACGTAAAGCAGAATGGCGACACCTATGTTTTGGACATGGACTTGCCCGGCCTCACGGAAAAGGATGTTGACCTTAGCCTAAAGGACAATGTTCTTACAATTTCTTCCACCCAGGAAGAAAAGAAAGAAAACAAAAAGAACAGCGAATGGATTGTCCACGAGCGCACGTCTTCTTCCTTTAGCCGCAGCTTTACTCTGCCGGACGACGTTGAAGGCTCAAAGATTTCCGCTTCATTCAAGAACGGAGTCCTCACCATCACAATGCCGCGCAACAAGGCCCTGACCGAAAGCAAAAAAATTGCAATAACAGCAGCATAAACAAAACATTCTGTTTTACCGCAAACAAAGGTCTCCTTTTTGGGAGGCCTTTTTTATTCCTTGACGATATAAATTGCACATATTATTATGTACAAAAAAGTGCGCCATGAGGAAATTTATGAAAAAGTTTGTTTTTGTGTTTATATGCCTGCTCGCGGTCATTTCTTGCAGCAGAAAAGAAAATAAGGCAGATCAGCCTGTAGCTAAAGACGAAAAGCCTGTAGCAAACGAAATAGATACCAAAAATTTTAAGCCGGAGAATGTCAGCAAATTATTCTATAACAAAGACCTAAAAACTATTAATCTGCTTTTTGAAGACAAAGATTTTTTTGAAAACTTTTCAAAAACACCTTATGCAATAGCTGTCGTAATGCATTTCTTTTCCGATGAAGTTTTTCAGCCATATATTGAGAAATTAAAAAAATCCAATCTTCCTGTAATGGAAGACCCCAACTATCTTTTGGATGCAATCGTATTCAGAGAATTTGATTGTATACCTTGGCTAATTGAACAGGGATTTTCCCCGTATGAGTATGTAGACTACGGAACTGGCTCTGAAATGAATGCATTTGACTGCATACACTGGCAAGAAAAACTTGTCAGAATGGGCAGCACCTATGACGTAGAAAACAAAGTGTATATTTTGTCTAAGGAGGAAAAAGAAAGCATAGAAAAATTTGAAGAAGTCCGCAAGTTGCTAACGGAATATACCAAGGAAATGCCTGCGGAAAGAAAAATAAATTCCAAGACATTTAAGCCGGAGAATGTGGAAAAACTCTTCCATGCAAAAGAACTGGAACTTATTGACCTGCTTTTTGAAGACAAAGATTTTTTTGAAAGCTTTTCAAAAACACCTTATGCAATAGCTGTCGTAATGCGCTTTTTCCCCGATAAAGTTTTCTCTCAATATGTTGAAAAGCTAAAAGAATCGAATCTTCCTGTAAAAGAAAACAAAGTTTGTCTTTTGGATGCAATTGTAAACATGGAATCTGATTGTATACCCTGGCTACTTGAACAGGGGCTTTCTCCATATGATGTTGTAGACTACAACGGTACTGAAATGAATGCATTTGACTGCGTAGACTGGCAGGAAAATAATGTCAGAACGTGGAACACCCCTTATAAGGAAAGATACATCAATACACTTAAAGAAATACGCAAATTGCTAACGGAAGGAAAATTATGAAAAAGAAGATTTTATTTTGCACGGTTCTGGGAATTTTTTTTATTGCAATCCTGTCATTTGGTTTCCTCAAAATGTATGAAAACTATTACAAGCCGACACTGGAAGACATATACAATGAGAAAAAAATTGACGATGAAAAGTATAAGCTATTTTGTGAATTGAAGCCCCATAAAATAAAAATCAGGGAATACGAGATTGACAGAACTGTGCCCCATGACTTGGATTCAATCGTTCGCTATTTAGCAAAAACTGATGAAATTGATCCAGAATCGAATTTCGTTGGTATCTACAACAAATATGTTTTAAAAAATAGCCTTGCATGGCTAAACCCTGGCAACGTAGAATTGGGTAGATACAAGGCAGTTGAATTTCGAGCTCTTGACAGGGAAAAAAATAAATATCAAGAAGGGCTGTTCTTTATAGTCGATGATGAAAGGTATTATTTGCTGATGCATATTCAAGTTGTTCTTACATGGGAAGATTTTAAAATCTGGTATCAAAAATTACTGGAATCAAACTTTTGGGATGGAAAATAATTTTTTCTTAGCCTTTTAATATAAGATAATCCCAATTCGTGAAAAATTTGGCTGGCTGCTAAAGAAATTGCAATAGATTATTTTTCATCTAGATAATTGACAGACTGGAACGAGCGCAACCAGCTGGTGGGCTCTGCGGACGCAAACTATACAACCACCTACGTCTACGGGCAGGACGGCCAGAGAAGCAACAAATACACGAAGAACTCGGAGACGCTGTACTTCAACAAGATGTGGACGCACCGCACGGACAGCGCCCTAAAGGTGTACGGCGGTCAGACGGCCAAGAACATATACCTTGGCGAGACCCGCATAGTGACAAAACTTAATGCCGGAAGCAACCCGACGGTTCAGGAAGAAAGCGACAAGCAGTACTTCTACCACAGTGACCACCTGGAAAGCGCAAGCCTTATATCAGACTGTGATGGCAACGAGTACCAGCGCATAGAGTACACCCCATACGGCGAAATCTGGGTGGAAAAGACGGAAAACAACGGTCTTGCCTACCTTCCGTACAAATTTACGGGAAAAGAGATGGACGAAGCACGGTCGGTAGCTTGCGTTCCGCCGTGGGTTTGTACTACTATGGAGCAAGGTACTTGGATCCAAAGTATTCCAAGTGGATTTCCACAGACCCGGCTCTGGGCGAGTACATCCCCAAGGCCCCAATAAACGAGGAGGCAAGACGGTATAACCAGAATTTACCCGGCATGGGAGGTGTGTTTAATCCCATCAATGGCAATTTGCAGGAATAAGCTTTTTGTGGAAATGGCCTTTTTGCAGATGGAGCCTAGCCCCGATTGGAAGGGCGGCGAAGCCGTTGCCGCCAGGCAATGGAGCGGGAAGGGACCCGCGGAACCCTGGAAAGCGGGGAATGCGGTGGATTTGACCGGTGTCGTAGCCCCAAGCACAGAGGAAGATTCAGTATGCTCCAGAAGAAGAAGAAAATGCCCCTTTACGCAAATTTCATTTTTAGGTAAAATAAGTGCCCTATGGAATTCACACAAGAACTAATTGATTCATTAAAAGTTAATGAAGTAGAAATCATGCAGAAAATCGCTGAAGAGCTGAACATTAAGATTGCTCAGGTCAGCGCAGTTATCAGCTTGGTGCAGGAAGGCTGTACCATTCCTTTTATTTCCCGCTACCGCAAAGAAAAGCACGGTTCGTTGGACGAGGTTCAAGTCCGCGAATGCGACCATCTTTTTACAAGCTATAAAAATCTTGAAGAACGCCGCCTCGAAATAGTAAAGGGCATTTTTGCACAGAACAAGCTAACCGAAAGTCTTTACAAAGCCACAATGTCCGCAAAGACTCTTACCGAACTTGAAGACCTTTGGGCTCCATTCAAGAAAAAGAAGAAGACTCGCGGTATGGTTGCCGCAGAAAAGGGCCTTGAACCGCTTGCAGACGCAATGACAGAGCTTGACGACAAGGCAATCGAAGCAAAGGCAGAGGAATTTGTAAAGGAAAACACAGAACAGCCCGAGCTTAGCGTTGCCTCAAAGGAAGACGCTCTTAAGGGTGCCCAGGACATTCTTGCTGAGCGCGTTTCCCAGGACACAAAGAACCGTGAAGATATTCATTCCTATTATATGGACACCGGCTCCATCGTTACAAAGGGTATTGTTCCCGACGGTCAGGATGCCGAGACAGCAGAAAAGACTTCCACTTACAAGATGTACTGGGACTATTCGGAAGCCCTTAACAAGGTAAAGCCCCACCACATTCTTGCAATCAACCGTGCAGAGCGCGAAAATGCCCTTGAAGTTACGCTGGACGTTAGCGTTGCGGATGCAGTAAAAGAAATCCAGGCAAAGTACAAGCTGCCAAACAAATATTATAAGGATGCTGTGGAAGACGGTGTTGTCCGCCTTTTAAGCCCAGCTGTTCTCCGCGAAATCCGCAGTGACGAGACGGATGCCGCAGACGAGCGTGGAATTAGCCTCTTTAGCGAAAACCTTAAGAACCTTTTGATGACACAGCCAATCAAGGGAACACGTGTTCTTGGTGTTGACCCTGGAATCCGCACTGGTACAAAATGTGCCGCCCTTGACGAAACTGGCAAATACCTTGGCTACTTCCTTATCAAACAGGTTACTGCCCCGGATGAAGCCTACAATGCCGTAAAGCTTGCCATTAAAAAGTACAACATTCAGGTTGTTGCAGTTGGAAACGGAACTGGAAGCCCAGAAGTTCAGGCTATTGTTAGCAAGGTAATAAGCGAAAACTACCCGGACGTGCGCTATACAGTTGTTGATGAATCTGGTGCATCCGTTTATTCAGCAAGTGACATTGCCCGCGAGGAATTCCCCGACCTTGACCTTACAATCCGCGGTGCCATCAGCATGGGCCGCCGTTTGCAGGACCCGCTGGCCGAACTTGTAAAGATTGATCCAAAGGCAATTGGTGTTGGCCTTTACCAGCACGACGTAAACCAGAAAAAGCTTAGCGAGACTCTGGACGAAGTTGTAAGCTCTGTAGTAAACCAGGTTGGCGTAAACCTTAACACGGCATCCGCATCCCTGCTCAAGTACGTTTCTGGCATTTCCTCAAGCCTTGCAAAGAAAATTGTTGCCTACCGCGATGCAAACGGAAAGATTACCAGCCGTGAAGATCTTAAGAAGGTAAGCGGACTTGGACCAAAAGCCTTTGAGCAGTGTGCAGGATTCCTTAAGATTCCCGAAAGCGACAATCCTCTGGACAACACATGGGTTCACCCGGAAAACTACGAGGTTGCAAAAGACGTGCTTCCTTTGGTTCAGAAAAAGGAAAAAATCTCTGCTGAATTAAAGAAGCAGCTTGAAGAAAAATATTCTGTAGGCGAAACCACAATCAACGACATTGTGGACGAGCTTGCAAAGCCCAACCGCGACCCGCGCGATGACTGTCCGGCTCCAATCATGCAGAAGGGCGTAGTCAAGTTTGAGGATTTGACCGTTGGCATGAAGGTAACTGGAAAAATCAAGAACGTTGTTGACTTTGGCGCATTTGTTGACATTGGCTTGCACGAAACAGGCCTTATCCACATAAGCGAACTTAGCGACGAATTTGTTTCTGACCCGCTTGAAGTAATCAAGGTTGGAGACGTAAAGGAATTTACGATTATTGACCTTGATGAAGCAAGAAGAAGAATTAGCCTTTCTCTAAAGAGCGACGCATCTTCCAGGGGAAGTTCAGCTTCTCACGGCAGCACAAGTTCTTCAGCCGGCACATCCGCAGGCGGAAAGAAGAAGATGCTTATCGTAAAGAAGGGCTCTGCTTCCGGCAAACCCGGCATGGCATCCGCTTCTGCAGCAAAAGGCAGCGGTCAGCGCAGGGAGCGCCAGAACTACGGCAGCGACGACGGAATGAAGTACAATCCATTTGCTGTCCTTTTAAAGAAATAAGACGCTAAAGACAAGATAAAAAAAATAATTTTGTAAAACAGACTTTTTCATGGTATAATAAATTTGTCGTGAAAAAGTCTGTTTCTTTTTTTTTAATGATATTTGCAACAGTTTTTATTGCATTCTCTCTTTTCCTGTCATCCAGATCTACAAAATGGACCCACCAGTCATTTTTTAAAGCCGTATCCCCCTGGTCAAAGCTGAATTCCGGCTGGATTATTGACGGCGAAACTTCTTCTATTCAAGACGGAAAGCTTTCCATAAAACGCGTATTTTCCCAAAATGACTGCCTAAAGGAACTTTTTTTCATCACGCACAACCAAAACGTATTCATGACCATAGACGACGGAAGCGAAACAAGAACTTTGTACAGCTCCGGCTATTCAGGCAAACAGCTCATTGGTTCGGAAAGCGGCAACGCAATTCATGTGGTAAAAATCCCGGAATGCAGGGTTCCGCGCTTTGTTATTACGATTCAATTTAAAAAGAATTTCACTTCCAAAAATGAACAGTTCAACAGATGGTACTACCAGATGTTCAGGGGAACAATTCCCACGATATACATAGGCAATGAAGACACCTGCATCTCCAGCTGCATTCTAAAAAGCCTTTACCAGGTTATTCCCATTGTATTGCAGCTGATTTCCGCAGGAATCATATTGATTTTCTACTTTGTAAACCACAAGAACATGAAAAGCAGGCGCTGCCTCCACATTTTCTGGTTCACAATGATAACGACCATTTGCCTCTTGTGCGAAAGCCACATTGGTTTTTTGTTTTCCAAAAACACCTTCTCCCTCTACCTGCTTTCAACACTGTTCATTGCAATAAGACCTTCCGCCTTTATGTTCCTCCTTCAGGAAAAAAAGCTTCTTTCAAAAGACGAAAGAATCTATAAATTGCTGAACCTTATAATCCTTGCCAACATATTCATAACATGTGCCTTGTCCTTCTGCACCTTCATTCCCTTTACATTCGTAAGGATTTACCTTTTGGCCTTTAACTTTATCCTTGACTGCTACGGTATTATCCTTATCTTCTCTGATTCATTTTCCATTAAGGCAACGCTTGACGTGCTGGATGTGCTAATACTTATAAACATGGCAGGCTTTACCATTGATATGGTAAGGCAAATTTTCTTTGGGGATTCAACGGACCTCTTCTTCTTTACAAGAATCGGCATTCTTTTCATTTATATCTTCTACATCTTTAACGCAATACAGGATTTCTTTAACAAGGAACTCGTAAAAGCCCGTTCGGAAACGCTAAAAAATGCAACTGAAAGGGACATGCTTACAGGCTGCCTTAACTTCTATAACATGGAAAAGCAAGAGATTAAAAATGATTTTGTAATGTTCCTCTTTAACATAACGAACATAGACAATATTTTTAGCGAAAATGGCCAGAATGAAAAAAACAATGCCCTGCGAAGTTTTGCCCAAATCCTAAAGATAGAATTCCTTAAGGATCCAATTTACAAGCTCTACTCTGCAAAATTCGGGGTAATAGGAAGCAACCGCTCCAACGAAATCTGCGAAAAACAGATTCAGGATATTGTTATGAATGTTGAAGGCTACAACAAGCTCTCCATGAACTCAAAGATAAAGATTGCCTACACTTATGGCCGCTTTGATGCCGCCACGGACACAAACTTAGACGGCCTTTACTCCCGGCTCCTTGTGGACCTCCACAAAAAAAGCGTGGGAATATAAAAGAAAACAAAACCTATTCACTAAATCAAAGAATTGTTGTATACTTTGCGCAAAGTTTTAAAATATGGCTTTTGTGCAAGGATAAACAAATGAACAAAATCATCGAAAAGAGGCAGCTGTCGGAAAGCGTATTCTATATGAAATTTGAAGCTGCCGACATTGCAAAGAACCGTAAGGCAGGACAATTCCTTATTGTCCAGATTGATTCAGAATACGGTGAGCGTATTCCGCTTACAATTGCAGATGCCAATGCGGAAGAAGGCTGGATTGCCATCGTCTTCCAGGCCGTGGGTGCTACAACTTACAAACTTTCCAAACTCAAGGCCGGTGACTACCTTGCCGGAGTTTTAGGCCCCTTGGGAACCCCTTCAAATATCCAGAAATACGATGCACCGGTTGTCTGCGTTGGTGGCGGTATTGGAACTGCACCTCTTTACCCGATTGTTCAGGCTTTAAAAGATGCAGGCAACAAAGTTTACGTTATCATTGCAGCCCGCAACAAAGACCTCCTTATCTTTGTGGACGAAATGAAGGCTGTTGCAGACCAGGTCTTCATCATGACGGATGACGGTTCAGCAGGAGAAAAGGGCGTTGCTACAATTCCTCTTGAACGCCTGTGCCAGGAAGAAATTCCTCCGGCAGAAGTCATTGCAATTGGCCCGCCAATAATGATGAAGTTTGCATGCGCAACAACAAAGAAATACAATGTTAAGACAACGGTTTCTCTTAATACAATTATGATTGACGGTACGGGAATGTGCGGCGGTTGCCGTGTTTCCGTTGGCGGTAAGACAAAGTTTGTCTGCGTGGACGGCCCCGACTTTGACGGTCATGAAGTTGACTGGAACAACATGATGACCCGCATGAAGTCCTTTAAGAAGCAGGAGCTGGAAGCCGACCACAAATGCAATCTGGAAGTACAGGCTGGTCGTCTTGTCCAGATGCAGGCTGCCTCAAAATAATCAAATCAGGAGAATACTATGGCTGAACATATCCCGGCAGAAAAACTTGCAGAAACAGGCAAGGCTGAATATACAAAACTCGAAGGTCTGTTAAAGAACGGCCCTCTCGCAAACAAAGACCGCATGGCCATTCCCCAGCAGATAATGCCAGCTGGAGAACCAAAGGTGCGCGCCCGCCAGATGACGGAAGTTGCACTTGGCTATACCAAAGAGCAGGCTATTGTAGAGGCAAACCGCTGCCTTCAGTGCAAGAACGAGCCTTGCGTAAAGGGTTGCCCGGTTAACGTACACATTCCCCAGTTTATTGCCCAGGTTGCAAAGGGTGAATTTAAGGCCGCAGCAGACATTATTAAGGAAACAAACCTTTTGCCGGCAATCTGTGGCCGCGTTTGCCCTCAGGAAAAGCAGTGTCAGGGCCAATGTACGGTTGGCAAAGTGTACAAGAGCGCAGAAAAAGCAGTAAGCATTGGCCGCTTGGAACGCTTTGTAGCCGATTACGAGCGCAACAACAATCTTACAACAATGCCGGCTGTTGCAGCTTCCACAGGCAAGAAGGTTGCAGTTATCGGTTCAGGCCCAGCAGGTCTTACAGTTGCAGCAGACTGCCGCCGCGCTGGTCACGATGTTACGGTATTTGAAGCATTCCACAAGGCTGGTGGCGTTATGGTCTACGGAATCCCGGAATTCCGCTTGCCAAAGTCCATTGTTCAGAATGAAGTTGAAAACCTTAAGAAGATGGGTGTAAACTTTGAGATGAACTTCCTTGTTGGCCGCACATCAACCGTCCAGCAGATTTTGACAGAAAAAGGCTTTGATGCCGCATTCGTAGGAACAGGCGCTGGTCTTCCAAAATTCTTTGGCATTCCTGGTGAAAATTACATCGGTGTTTTCTCTGCAAACGAATATCTTACCCGCGCAAACCTGATGAAGGCTTACGATGCGGAAAAAGCAGACACTCCTTTCTACAGCGCAAAGACCATCGTAGTTTGTGGCGGTGGAAACGTTGCAATGGATGCAGCCCGCATGGCATTGCGCCTCGGTGCAGAAAAAGTGTATGTCGTTTACCGCCGTACAAGAACAGAAATGCCGGCCCGTGCAGAAGAAGTTGAGCATGCAGAAGAAGAGGGAGTTGAATTCCGCTTCCTTGAAAACCCGGTCGAAATTATTGGCAACGAAGAAACAGGAACAGTTACAGGACTCAAGGCTCTTAGCTACGAGCTTGGAGAACCAGACGCATCTGGACGCAGAAGCCCAGTTCCAGTTGCAGGCAGTGAGCACGAAATTCCATGTGACGCGGTAATCGTAGCCCTTGGAAACAACTCAAACCCGCTCATCCCAAAGACAACGCCAGAAATCAAGACCGACCCCAAGGGCCACATTCAGGTTGACGAAAAGCAGGAAACCAGCATGACAAAGGTATGGGCAGGCGGAGACATTGTTCTTGGTGCCGCAACCGTAATTCTTGCCATGGGTGAAGGCCGCAAGGCAGCCGCAAGCATCAACGAATACTTGGCAGGCTAAAGCCCACGCTTAAATCAACGCACCCCGCAGCAAGCTACGGGGTATGAGTTCCTCATAAAATGAATCCCCCTGTATCAAAACATCCTTACGCGAACCAACGAGGTGTGCGTTGTTCTTAAAAGGTATTGCAGTCAGGGTTGAATACCCTTATTCCGCCCCAAGGGGCGGGGTATTCAACCCTTCCGC